>Ga0302210_10001159_pt1 | contig 11314 bp, 7 predicted proteins | sample II_Fen_E3_2_FD_198793 | JGI IMG/M metagenome (GOLD analysis project Ga0302210, IMG submission 198793) | Peat permafrost microbial communities from Stordalen Mire near Abisko, Sweden - II_Fen_E3_2 | ecosystem: Environmental > Terrestrial > Soil > Wetlands > Permafrost | place: Sweden: Abisko... | reverse complement strand
TGCGCGGAATCCGAAACCTTTCCGCTGACTTCAAACGATAGAGCGAGGTCGTAGAGGTTCGGTGTTCCCATCTGCGCCGGCCACCACAGCCGTGGGTCGGCGAGGTTGAGCTGCGGGAATTTGTCGGGATCGAACGCCACATCTTTGCTCTCACCCGGTGCGAGTTCCACTTCCTGCGCAAACTCGATCTTCTCGATCCTGCCCTTGAGCGTCCCTTTCACTGGCTGATCGGTGCCATTCTTGACCGTCGCGGCAACCGTCAGATGAGCCGCGTTGTTGGCCGGCGAATCCACTTTCGATACGACCGCCGGATGACGCACTGCCACTGGTCCGCTACTCGCCAGGTACACCTCGCGCCATAGCCCCATGCTTTTGTCGGGCGGCGCGGGATTCCAGTCCACAAACGTGATTGCCAGGCTGGTATCCATGGGCGCCCAAACCTGCGCCGCGAGCACGTTGACCCCAGCCTTGGCCGCGCCGGTCACGTTGAACTCGTACGTGCGCCACGCCCCGGCGACGTCATTCGAACTGGCAATCTGCTTTCCGTTCAGCCACAGGTTCGCCCGATAATTGATCCCGCGGAAGTTCAACCACACGGTTTTACCCGCATACTCCCTGGGCATCGTGAACTCCTTGCGGTACCACCACGACACCGCGTACGGACTATCCGGCGGCATCGCAAAATTCGAGAAATTGCCGCCGATCGGATAGGAAACGCCCGGGTACTGCCGCAGGTTCATGCCGAAAAAAGGGTCGGGAAGCAACTTGTTCTTCAGTTGGGCCGCTACCACCGTCGTCGGAACGCTGGCCCTCATCCACTCTCTGGGCTGGAACGACGGCGTCGAGATGACCTCGCCTTTTTCCGCGACCTTGCCCGAGGACTGAATTGCCCATCCCTCACTCAAAGCCAGGGTGGAAGTGTGCGCGGTTCCGGGGCCCGGTTGCGCGAAGCCGGGAGCGCAGAGACAAAAGATCAGGAGGATCGGAAAGGTGAGCCGGAAGATTTTCATGGTTTTTCCAAAGTGAAACCGTACAGAGTTTACTCCGCCAGAGCGGCGTCTAGCTTCATAACACGTTTATTAATTCGTTTCAATAAAGACTTTCCAGCAGGGAACAACCTCGCACCCCTCCGCTCTCCGCTGTCTCTCCGTCCCGCTGGTTTATAATCAAGAATTCTCGCTTCCAGCGTGGAGTTATCGAAACCATGATTCGAGTTCTTCAGAATGCCGGGCCCACGGTGAAGATTGTGCTGGGTTCGTTGCTGGTCATCATTTGTGCTTCGATGGTGATTACCCTTGTTCCCGGTGGCTTCGGTTCCAGCCTCGGGATCGGTGGCCCTGCCCGCGGCGTAGTCGCTCAGATTGGCGACGAGCAGGTGACGGTGCTCGAAGTACAACGCGAGGCCCGCGCCATGATCCAGCAACAGTTTCCCAAAGGTGGGCCGCAGGTCGCCATGTTGCTGCCCTTCTTTGCCGGGCAGGCTGCCGAGCGGCTCATCAATGAGAAGGCGCTGGTCGCCGAGGCGCACCGGTTCGGCCTGCGCGTCAGCGACGATGAACTTCGCGATGAACTTCAGCACGGACAGCTGGCAGCCACGCTTTTTCCCGCAGGCAAGTTCATCGGGGACGACGAGTACCAGAGTTTCGTTCAGCGCAACAACCTGACTATCCCCCAATTTGAGGAACTGGAGAAGGATTTCATCCTCGTTCGCAAAATGCGCGCCCTGGTCTCGACCAGCGCTTACGTCGGCGAGCCGGAAGTCCGCGACGAGTTTGAGCGCCGCAACGCCAAGGTCAAGTTTGAGTATGGCGTCCTCACCCAGGCGGACATCCTGAAGGGAATTCATCCGGCCGACCCGGAGCTCAAGGCCTACTTCGAGCGCAACAAGGCGAACCCCAGCTACGCTATCCCGGAGAAGCGCCAGATCAAGTATGCCGTCGTAGATTCCGCGAAGCTGGCGGCCGCGACCCAGGTCACCGACCAGGACTTGCAGGCTTACTATGACCAGCACCGCGACGAGTACCGACTGGCGGAGCAGGTGAAGGTGCGTCACCTATTGTTCAAGACTCCTCTCCTCGCCCCGGGCGCCAAGGAAGATGAACAAGCCGTGGCGGGTGTGCGCGCGAAAGCCGAAGGAGTTTTGAAGGAACTCAAGGCCGGCGGAGATTTCGCGAAGCTCGCGGAAAAATATTCCGAAGATCCGGCCAGCAACAAGAGTGGGGGCGAGCTTGGCTGGCTGGGACGCGGACGCGCCGGCGTGCCTGAATTTGACAAGGTTGCCTTTTCACTGGCCAAAGGACAGACCAGTGATCTAATCAAGAGCATCTACGGCTTCCAGATCATCAAGGTGGAGGACAAGCAGGAAGCCCACGTCAAGCTGCTGGCCGAGGTGAAGCCTCAGATCGAAGAACAGGTAAAGGAGCAAAAAGTCGCCCGCGCCACCGAAGGCGCCGCCAACGCTCTGCTCGGCCAGGCGCGTACCGACGGGCTCGACAAGGCGGCTGCCGCCAGGGGATTCCACGTGGTCGCCACCGACTTCTTCGCCCGTACCGACAGTTTGCCCGGCATGGACACCAACCCGCAGTTTGTGGATACCGTGTTCAACGAGCAGGAAAAAGCGCCGCCCGATGTAGTCCAGATTCCGCAGGGATACGTGGTCTTCGCACTGCTCGGCGTCAGGCCCCCCGCCACGCCCACCTTCGAGGAAGTCCGTTCGAAACTCGAAGCTGAATTCAAGAACGAGCGCGCCGGAATCCTCTTGCAGCAGAAGACGCAGGAACTCTCCGATCGCGCCAAGGCCGAACATGATCTGAAGAAGGCCGCCAAAGAACTGGGCGCGTCCGTGAAGACCAGCGACTTCGTATTGCCCGATGGCCAGGTGCCGGACGTGGGCGCCATGTCCGGGGCGGCGAATGTGATCTTCAATTTGAAGGCCGGCGAGATCAGCGGGCCGATCAACTCTGGAACCAATGGCGTGGTCGCCCATCTGCTCGAGAAACAGCAGCCCACGGATCAGGAATTCGCCCAGAAGAAGGACGAGATCCGCCAGGGACTTCTCCAGGGCAAGCAGCAGGAACTGTTTGGGTTGTTTATTTCCAACCTGCGCAAGGACATGGAAAAGTCCAAGAAGATCCAGATCAATCAGGAAGAAATGAAGAATCTAACGCGCCGGGGAGCGGAAGAGGGATCTTAATAGAGTTCTCAGCTCCCGGTTCTCAGTTCTCAGTCAAAGCAATCCGTGACAGCGAACTGACCCGAGACAGCAAGGGGTTTTTCTGAGAACCGAGAACTGGGAACTGAGAACTGACTTTGCATGTCCTTCCCCCGCGCTAGCGGAATTCTGCTTCATCCCACCTCGCTGCCTTCCCGCGGCGGGATCGGTGATTTCGGCCCGGCAGCGTACACGTTTACGGACTTTCTTGCTTCCGCTCGTCAGGGCGTTTGGCAGGTCCTGCCGCTCGGGCCGCTCGGGTTCGGTAGTTCGCCCTATTCGTCCACTTCCGCCTTTGCCGGAAACCCTCTCCTGATCAGCCTCGAACGCCTCGCCGACCGCGGCTGGATTGACCACTCGAAGATCGAGGGCTTGCCCGCGACGGTCGATCCGGTCGACTACCAGCACATCTTCACCGCCAAGGTGCCGCTCCTGTTTGAAGCCGGGCGAAGTTTTCTGCGCTCGGCCCTTCCCGGCCCTCGCTCGCGCTTTGACCGGTTCTGCGAGCAGAATCGCTGGTGGCTCGACGACTTCGTCCTGTTCGACGGCCTGCGCTCACGATTCCATCTGGAAAGCTGGAACCGCTGGCCCACCGAACTGGCACGGCGCGATCCCGCCGCCCTCGACAATGCCCGCGCCGAAATGGAGGCCGACCTCCAGGTCCGCCGCGTGGTCCAGTTCTTTTTCAACGAGCAGTGGCAAGCGCTGCGCTACTACTGCGCGCAGCATTCGATCCGCATGGCGGGTGACATCGCGATTTTTGTCGATTTCGACAGCGCCGATGTCTGGACCAACCAGCATCTGTTCCGCCTCTCACCCGATCTTCTGCCCGAAGTCATTGCCGGCGTTCCTCCCGACTTTTTCAGCAAGACCGGCCAGCGCTGGGGCAATCCTCTTTACTGTTGGGATGTCATGCGGGCGCAGAACTATTCCTGGTGGGTTGACCGCCTGCGCTGGGCCACCCACAACTACGACTACATCCGCCTCGATCACTTCCGCGGTTTCTCCCAGTTCTGGGAAATTCCCGCCGCCGAAGCGACTGCCGTGAACGGCCGCTGGGTGGACGGTCCGAAAGACGACCTTTTTGTGAAACTGAGGGAAGTGCTGGGCGGACTTCCGTTCTTCGCCGAGGATCTCGGCTACATTACGCCCGATGTGCACGCCCTACGCGAGCGTCTCAATATTCCGGGCATGGCCGTGCTGCAGTTTGGGTTCGGCGATGCCGGCGCCCACATCCACCTGCCTCACACCTTCACGGCCGACAAAGTGGTCTACACCGGAACGCATGACAACGACACGATCCTGGGCTGGTGGGAATCGGGCGCTTCCGAGCAGGAACGCATTCACGCCCAGACCTACCTCGGCCGGTGTGAAGAAGGCATGAACTGGGCCCTGATTCGGGCCGCGGTCAATTCGGTCGCCAGTCTCTGCGTCGTTCCCCTGCAAGATGTCCTGGGCCTGGGCAGTGAAGCGCGGATGAATACTCCCAGCAGCAAAAATGGGAACTGGCAATGGCGCTTTCAAGCAGACATGCTGCGCCCGGAACTGGCAAAGAAAATGGCCGATCTGGCTGAAGTCGCTGACCGCCTACCCCCGCCGGTGCCCCCACCGACGAACGAAGACTGGGCCGCCTGAACTTCGTCAGCGGTGGGCAAGGGTCAATGAGTTCTATAAAAAGGGATGTCAAGAAAAAACCTCTCCTTCGACCGGAGGCCGAGAAGAGTTTAGTCTCGAGATCCAGCCCACTGACTGTAAGTGCCCCTCGACTGCGCTCGAGAGGTTTGGCTCTGGCTTGTTTGCCCTTCCCGTAGGTTTCATCTTCCGGTGGTGACCACGCCAATCGAGTCTTGAAACTTGGCAAGCGGACCTGGTATTTGAGTGTCAACCATGGTTCTATCGGAGGCTCGTGGCCTATCGCTATTTCTGGTTATCCGAGGAGGCATAACGTGTAATGGGTGACTCGGTGCCGAGGCACACAGGGCCGATCTCATTGACTGATACTCACCTCGAACCGAGCGTCTCGAGAACCCGACCGACCACCACCAGAGAGAATCACTGGAGATGGAAAGGCCTCTTACCAGAGACGCTCAAGCTGCTTGCCGATGCAATTGTTTGGCGTCGAAACTTGCTCCTTTCTTCCAAATGGTTAAAGTGATCGCGGCAATCTTTCGTGCCAGGGTGAGACGGGCCATGGTTGGACGCATCCCCTTCTCCAGAAGGACACCATAGAAATCGTACAGCGGTCCGGGGCGGGTACTCGCAGAGAGAGCAGCCCCTTTGAACAAGTTCTTCAGATCGTGATTATGGTTGTCATTCAGTCCGCGCACGGTGATGCGCTCCCGGTTTCGTTGCAGTTTACCTCTCACATAGCGATACTCGCCGCTGTCGTGAGTCTCGATCGCGAAACCACTGTAAGCCCACAGCTGACGCTTGGTACGGAAACGGTGTGGCGTTTGCAACAGCGCCACCAGCAAGGCGGCACGAATCGGACCGATCGAAGGAATTTGTCGCAGTAATTTCACGGCATGGTGTTTGTGGCTCTCTCGCAGCAGGTCGCGGCGCGCTTCCTGGCGCACCGGTTGCAGTAGATCCAGTTGCTGATACAACCGTTCGGCCCGCAGACGAACTCCGGGTTGCGGGATCTTGGCCAACCACTCGGCGCGATGTCGCGGGGCATAGACGGTGGTACCGCTACAGGGAATGGCCCAGCTGCGGTACAGCGATTTGATCCGACTCATGACTCGCGTGACATCTTTCGTGAGGGTCTGATAGCTGCGTCCCAGCTCCTTTAAGGTGCGCACCCCGTGCTCTCCGTGGTACACCGGATGGAGCTGGCTGCCACGTAACAAGTCCGCCAGCTTGCGCGCATCGATCCGGTCACTCTTGCTGCCGTCTTTCAGCAGGGCGTTCTTCCTTGGATCGCAGACCACAAGATGGGTGACATGAGGTTGCAGCAGGTCATGTAACCAGGCGGCAGAAGTTCCTTCTTCAAAGGTCACCGATAGACTTCCGCGTAGCCCATGGATGAACTCTAGAATCGTGGCCGCCTTCGTCTCCAGGATGCATTCCATGGTCAGCTTGCCATTGGAATCCATGACGGCAACCGAGATCGTTGCTTGGTGAACGTCCATGCCAATATACTTTTCTTGCTTCATAACGGCGCTCCTTTTGGTAAGTGGTGATCCCAACAATCACAACCTACCGCAAAGTGGGCGCCTTTTTATATTGCGTGTAATCGCGACCTTACGCCAACTATCACTGAGGCGCGCTACTGCCGTTCTTGCGGTCGAGACAACTCTGCACGATGCCTTTGATACCGGTATCCGGCTTTGGCACAACAAAAAGAGGACTGCTGGCCCTATTCACAATCTCCCCATTCCACTCCCGATCCCACAATAGCGCCTCGGGCGCTACTCCAGGAAGTCCAGGCAAAGCCTCTCGCCGCTGTAGCTCCATTCTGTAGTCGATATCCAAAGCGATATCAGCGGGCAGTTGCTCTCTTAGTCTCAAATCCTGAGGGCCGAGGTAAAGAAGGGCGTCAACCAGATCTTCCATCGGTTTCTGCAGGCTCTTAGGGAACTCAACCTTGTGTACGTTGCAGTCCTCGTCGATCGACATCGGATTCGGGAGAAAGTGACCCAAGTCCAAGGCACCGAGCCACGTGCCCTTGGCCCGTGCAAGCGATGGGATCGGCCAGATTGCGAAAGGGCTGATGGACAGTGTGGGCAAGTCCGTATCGAAAAAGCCAAGTTCAGAAATGACAAAGGTGAGGTTTGGATAGTCTCTTTCGTAGATCGACACTGCACTTTTTTCTTGGCCATGAAAGAGATGAAATGTGCCGAAGAGCATGAGAGCTTTGCGATGCTTCGACAATACCTCCTTTTCCATCACGGAGGCGATGCTGGCCTCGCGGTCCCCGAATTTCCACCTATCGTCGTAGTCTTTGACCTGGTCCCAATCAACGGGAGGGTCACCTGCCAGCACGCGGAGACGTTTTCCGAGCGGGCGTTCTTGATTGATCGCACGCACGACAGGGAAAAATTGTTCAAAGAATCCCGACCATCCGCACATCATCTGCGTCGTGTTCCGCCACACTTTCTGGACTTCCTTGAAGGGTACATCCTCACCGGCTATATAACGGTCCAACACTGGCTGGTAGAGCGAATTGCCGCACTCGACTGCGATGTCGTTCACCTTTTCTGCAAACGCCGGGTTGCGAATCAGGGAAAGAATGAAATCATCCACATCTTTCAGATCATGGGCTTCCGGCATGCCGACGACTTCGTACTTGTCGAAGGCCGCGAGGACGGCAGATACGGCAGGCTCTGGAACTGGATCTGAACCTCGCGGCCTCACCTGCTGCTGCGTCTGGGCTCGGCTTATTGCTGGGAGCACTGTCATAAGGAGCAGCAACGTGGTCCAGGACAGACGAATGCGCCGACACACTTCTGGGCTTTCGGTCTGTGCCACGGAAGAAGTTTCGCTGATTCTCGATGTGTTCATTTAGAGTGCTCCTGCCTAAGTACGAACGAGAACACATTTATTGCACAAAAAAGACTCCAAATGTTCGGCGGGGAGACGGGTCTGAATCGTTTACGTAACAGGCGATTGCACCAACTACTCCCTTGGCCTACCCCACGGACGGGGTTCTGAGTGTGCGATTTTGCGACAGTCACAGTTTTTCGGTGTGCTTCAGGCGCTGGCCAAGTCATTTATACGCAGCTGCCGACTTCTTTTGGGGAGTCGCATATAACCATACATCAGCGCATTGACCGTTCTGAATTTTGATGTGGTCGATGTTCTCGTAGCTGAAGTCAGGCGGCGAAAAAAGCCAACCGTCAGGGTTGGCTTGAAGCTTGTATTCGCCGGGAATCGTCGCAATCCGGAATCGGCCATTCTTGTCAGTCAGTGCGGAATAGTTCGCGGTTCCAGTCACGTTTACCTGCACGCTAGGCGTTTTGACCGGGCCATTTTCGAAGAAAACCTTTCCAGTCATCTCGCCGCCGCGCCGAGCTTGGCGGACGCGTGCGATTGCGGCCAGTGTTTTATGACGCTTGCTGATAGTGCCCGAATTGGTTGGCGTACCAATCTCTAACGGGCCTCTCTGCCAATCATCAGCGAACAGCACGTATTCCAAGCCCACTTTGAGCGGGAAACGTATGTCTGTGTTGCTCGTGTAGACCTCAACAATTCCCTGTGCGGAGCAACTATTCCGAGGTTATCCCGATCGTCTCTAGCCACCTCTCCACCAACTGAGGCCATTCCGTGATTGGAGACTTTGTCCGCCGCAGTCCGAACCCATGCCCGCCGTGTGCGTACAAATGCATCTCCACGGGAACCCCCACTTTCTTCAGCGCAGCATAGTAAACCAGCGAGTTCTTCACTGTGTCGATCGGGTCATCCTCAGCCTGCAGCAAAAACATAGGCGGCGTCTGCCTCGTGACCGGAACATACGGATTCAACTCGAACTCTTGCGACGTGTTCTCCAGCATGTGTCCCGGATAAAGAGCCACGCCGAAATCCGGGCGGCAGCTTTCTTTGTCGGCCGCATCGACAGCCCGGTACAAACGCTGCTTGAAGTGCGTGCTCACTGCTGCCACGAGGTGCCCGCCTGCCGAAAACCCTAGCACGCCAATCTTGTGGGGATCGATTCCCCACTCCGCAGCGTGGAATCGCACCAGTCCCACCGTTCGCTGCGCATCCTCCAATGCAACGGGTGATTTGGGGTACGCGCCCGACCTTGGTGACAGATGCTCGCCCGGTACACGATACTTCAAAAGCACACATGTGATTCCCTTGGAAGTCAGCCAGTCACAGACGTCCGAGCCCTCAAGATCCATATACAGAACCCAATACCCACCCCCCGGAAACACGGCTACCGCAGCGCCCGTATTCTTTCCCTTCGGCGAATAGACCGTCATCGTGGGCCGCGAGACTCTGCCAACAAAGGTAGCCGGAGGGTCGCCCGGGTTCTGCACCGTCGTCGTGACCTCTGGCCCCGTGATAGGCACTGCATCCGGCGCCTTGTCAGGCCATATTGGCACTTGCCTATGTCCCGGCGATGGCTGCCAGTCGGGCGTCTGCGGGCGCAGAACGGCAAATCCAGAGACAACACAGAAAGCAAGGAGCAAAGGCTTTATCACAATTCCTCGTTTGTAACCCGTGACTGCTTAGGGCAGCAGTCTAAAGGGCGGTAGGCTTATTGTCGCAGCGAGGGAATCTAGATAGTCAAAGAGTCTGGGTGCAATCTGACTTCTTGGACGATGGCAGTCAGACCCGGTTAAAGTCAATTGTTGTTAACCAGGCGTTAGCACCAACAACTGCCCCAACGGCCCTGCCGGGTCAGGTAGTTGGTGTAATCGCAATGTTTCAACAGCAACCCTTCTGAGAGACCGCCAACTGCCCACCTTTCATTGACTTGCCCGGTTTTACCCACGTAAGATCTTGGCACGCATGATCGGTCAGACCATTTCGCACGCCGAAATTGACGACCAGCTCGGAGCCCTGGTATCAGTGCTTCTTGGCACCCTCCAAGATAATTCTCGTCGAGATGCTGTGCCCATACTCGCTGGGAACCAGGAGACAACCCAGAGCACATGTTCACTTCGGTGCGAACCCTACTTCTGATCACAGCTTCCTCGCCAGAGATCCAAAGAGTACGGCGTCCTCGCGTTCTGAACTTCCAGCAGATCACCATGCCGTATCTTGCCGCCTTCGCACCGCCACATTGGACGGTGATCCATATCGATGAGGTGGCGAGGCCGGTGGATTTCGGCATGCTAGTGGACCTGGTGGCGATTACCTTTCATACGCCGAGTGCACCTCACGCCTATGCCATGGCAGACCATTTCCGGCAGCGGGGAACTCCGGTGGTCTTGGGCGGACCCCACGTAACTCTGATGCCCGATGAGGCGCAGGCGCACGCGGACGTGATCTTCGTCGGCGAGGCCGAATCCCACTGGCCCCAATTCTTCCGCGAATTTGAAGCCGGGTGCCATCGCCAGAGGTACTGTTCCACGGAACCCCCAACTCTGGAAGACACCCCGATGGCGCGGAAAGACCTGTTTCACCGGCGCGATCTTACGGGCGGAGTCCTGTTTGCTACGCGCGGCTGCCCGCACCATTGCGATTTCTGCACGCTCGCGGTCATGTATCAAGGCCGTGTGCGCAAGCGACGCGTGGAGGCCGTCGCAGAAGAGTACGGCTCTTTCCCGGGCAAGGTGATCATTCTGTGGGATGACAATATCGCGAGCGACATTGAGTACGCTAAGACTCTGTTCAGGGCTCTCGCTCCCCATCGCAAATGGTGGAGCAGCCAAGCGAGCATCCATGCTGCTCGGAACGATGAGTTCCTTGAGTTGGCCGCGAGAAGCGGCTGCAAACAACTGTTCGTCGGGCTGGAGTCAATCTCGCAAGCCAGCCTGAATGAAGTGCAAAAGCGGTTCAACCGCGTGTCCGACTATGCCCGCGCAATTGAGCGGATTCATTCCCATGGCATCGCGGTGCAGGTAGGTATCGTTTTCGGTTTCGATGGCGACGAGCGGACGATTTTCGGCGAAACGTTGGACTTCCTCGAGGCGACAGGAGTGCAGAATGCGACATTCAACATCCTGACCCCCTTTCCAGGGACTCGGCTCTACCAACGTCTCGAGGCAGAGGGCCGGATTCTGACGCGTGACTGGAGCAAGTACAACGGCCGGGCCGACGTTGTCTTCCGACCCAGATTGATGAGCCCGGAGCAGCTTTTGGCTGGATACGAGTATGCGAACAAGCGCTTCTACTCCTGGCGAAGCGTATGCAAACGCTTGGCGCGCTCTCCGGTGGGACTGTCTTGGACCTTGCCCCTGAACTTGGCGTACGTGTTCGCTTCTTCCATTAACTCGATTGCAGCAGGGGTGCGACGATAGGTGTCGGCTCCCGTGCTGTCGAGAGCAAGCGGTTTCAGATGGCTCCCGTAGACGTCGGCGGTAGCGCTCACGACCTGAATCGGCTCGGACCGGACTCCGGTCGAGTCACGGGCCAGCCGGGAGGAATTGTTGCCTTTCGGCGGCCATATCACTATGCCTTCAGACACTGAAATCAACAACCGGACACGGGCAGTTG
>Ga0302210_10001157_pt1 | contig 11322 bp, 13 predicted proteins | sample II_Fen_E3_2_FD_198793 | JGI IMG/M metagenome (GOLD analysis project Ga0302210, IMG submission 198793) | Peat permafrost microbial communities from Stordalen Mire near Abisko, Sweden - II_Fen_E3_2 | ecosystem: Environmental > Terrestrial > Soil > Wetlands > Permafrost | place: Sweden: Abisko... | reverse complement strand
TTATTCGGTTTCGCGATGTTACGGATGAATACGCGATTACAAATCGCGCGTCCCGGATGGTTTGTCTAATAATGGTTTTGTAGAGACAGGTCATGACCTGTCTGATAAATCATAATTTAGGAGACAAAACTAATTTCAAACTCCCCTTTAGGGGCTGGGGGTTATCACTTTCTCCTATTTTCAATGGAATAAATTCCATCGCATCCATATCGGTCGTGCCTATGGCACTGGTTTTATGCACTTGACAAGTTCCGTAGGAACGACCGATATAGATGCTCAAGGTTTCAACCCTGAGCAATAGAAGATTGATGGTGGATAGTGGATAGTTGATAGTGGGTAGATGAGTAAACAAGTGAATCAATGACCATGACCAAGGGCTGAAAGCCCGACATTACTCAGCCCAATGCTAAAGTACTGAAAGGACGACGACTTGGGTGGTAATTATAAATTATGAATTACAAACGATTAGTGATAAGTAAGTAAACGAGTAGACTAGTAAACAAGTAGACCAACAAACTGATAGTAACCAATAGACTAGTCAATTAGCCGCCCCAAGCCTCTAAAGGGGATGTGAAGAGTGGTATGCGAGAGGATTCACGTTATTCGGTTTCGCGATGTTACGGATGAATGCGCGATTACAAATCGCGCGTCCCGGATGGTTTGTCTAATAATGGTTTTGTAGAGACAGGTCATGACCTGTCTGATAAATCACAATTTAGGAGACAAAACTAATTTCAAACTCCCCTTTAGGGGCTGGGGGTTATCACTTTCTCCTATTTCAATGGAATAAATTCCATCGCAACCATATCGGTCGTGCCTATGGCACTGGTTTATGCATTTGATAAGTTCCGTAGGAACGACCGATATAGATGCTCAAGGTTTCAACCCTGAGCAATAGAAGATTGATGGTGGATAGTGGATAGTTAGTAGTCGGTAGACTAGTTAACCAATAACCCAATAACAACCTATTAACCAATTGACCATTTATAATTGACCATTAATGATAAAAATAAGGGGCGTAGCCCTGTTATCTTCGTAGCACAGCGTATCAAATATAAAACAAGGGGCGTAGCCCTGATATCTTAATCTGCATTGCTTTTTTTGAATGGGATGAAGAATGTTAAGCTCTCAGGGCTACGTCCCTTTTCCTGATTAAGACACAATTATTTGAAGAACAATTCAGCACGCAAATGACGCAACATGCACAAATAAACGCCAAACTACCCCTCCCTCTAATACATTGTAATGACCTATCATTCTGAGCGAAGCGAAGAATCTACCGTTTTTACCAGACAACAATGATTCTTTTAATCGAACGATACAAAAGAATTATTATCTTTGCCTGAACTTTTTTTGAGAAGCAAAGTTGTATAACAAAAAAACGATAAGACATGAGTTCTAATGAGATTAAACTGGAAATATTCCGTCAGGTAGACGCTCTTGATGCCGCCAAGCTTAAGGAGTTGTACGGAGTAATGCAAAATTACCTGAATAGCAAACGCGATTCGGAAGAAGAATGGATAGGCGTAAGTCTGCTTGAAAGACAAGGTATTGAAGCCGCAATTCAGGAACTGGATGCCGGATCTGGTATTTCACACAGTAAAGTTATGGATGGATTAAGACAAAAATATACTCATGCGTAAGCATATTATTTGGTCGCCTTTGGCTGTTTCTGATTTATATAATACGCTTGACTATTTACAGAATAAATGGAACGAGCAAGTCATCCTGGCTTTCCTTGATGAGATTGAGAAATTGTTGCAACAAGTTTCTGTCAATCCCAAACAATTTCCATTGGTGAATTGGAAAAAGGATGTTCGGAAATGTGTTTTGACAAAGCACACTACTCTTTTTTATAGGGAGAATAAAGAGACCGTTGAATTATTGAGGTTTTTTGATACCAGGTAAAATCCGAAAAAATTGAGATACTAATCTTATATCTTTTTCATTACCCTTCCCCCAAAAAAACAAATACAGATACTACTCCGTTAGGAGTACATCCATAGTATAACCCAACAACTCAGATCTTTTCTCCGTAGGAGATTTACAACATAAGACTTGTTGATGTCCTACGGACAACTATTCCTTAATCTATGGATTTTTCTATGGATATTGATTGTCTACGGCAAATATAATTAGCCCATATATAGTGATAAACGATGAGTGATGAGTGATTAGAAAGAATTATTATCTTTGCCTGAACTTCTTTCAATCGAACCATTAAGATAAACATTTATGTATTTAGCAATTAAATACGTACAGCCGGCTTCTAACTATCAACTTATTCTCACTTTCGAAAATGGTGAGAGAAGGCAGTTTGATATGAATCCTTATTTGGGCTTAGGCATATTTCAGGAGCTTCGGGATGTCGTAAAATTCAACACCGTAAAGGTTAGTTTTGACAGCATTGAATGGGAGAATGAAGCTGATCTGGATCCCGAATTTCTCTACAAAAATAGTAAGGCTATGGTTAGTTGATAGCTCGTAAATTATAGACTGAAAGTCCCGAAGTTCTTAACAGAACTTCGGGACTTTTATTATTTTGGTCTCACTAATTGGGTGCTTCTTCAACTGCTAACAGGGCTTGCAGCCGCTGTCAGAGGGTAGAACGACTCTATTATGTAATTTCAATGTACAGGCGAATAAGAAATACCTACGATATATTTACCTTTAGCTCTGTCTTGACTTCATCTTTAAGACTTGGCTCCAGAAGCATTTTCTTATAAATTCTCTCTTTATCTAAGTATATAAGTATCATCCAGGCTGATAGGGTAAATAGTGCAAGTAGTGGTATAATTAAAATGAGAAATTTAGTTTTAAAAAATATTAAAGATAAAGCCAGCAGAATTGATAGCAAACCAGATGATCCATAATAAGCATAACCAGCTAATTCAATCACCCTTGTAAAGCGGTTTTTTAGTTTTAATTTCAATTGATCTTCTCTAATTTCAAATTTGGATATAATTAACTTTATCTCATCCCAACTATATTTATCATTATTCAAAATGTAAAAGTCAACTATTCGTTTATTAATAGCACAGCTAAAGTAACCTGTAGATTGTTTGAAGAGCTCTCTTTTTATTTGAATATCCATAAAATCCATCAGTCTTTTATCTTTATCTCCTATATGTTGTTGCAATTTAATTAGCTTAGATAATTTTGGTTCTCTTCTTACCACACGCTTAATCTTATCTATTAATGAAATCACAAGAATAGGAATGACATAGAAAATCAGAAAAAAGATTGTTGCACTTGGATATTCCTTAAGAATATTTCCTAACCACACATTTCCTTCCATATATTTTATATTTAGTTGTAATTACTTCATGTTAACTGTTATTGCTTCCATAAAACTACTTTTAAAATTACTCCCAGTGGGTTGTAACCACCGGTTCAATAGATTAACTTCAACTTAGTCGGTTTGGTCTATAACACTGCTGGCGGGTCTGCAACCGCTGTCAGAGTTGTTCGTATATTCTTTGCTCAATATTCCTTTCCGTTTTCTATCCTGAAACAGATTTTCTTTCGGGAGTACCTCTGTGTTCAGAATTTCCATCGCCTTAGCCATTTGGTCGGTGACTTTGATACCTGTAATTATTGTTTGTTTACTCATAGAGGTTGATTGGTTATAGATAGTTATTGACCCCCAGCCCCTAAAGGGGAGCTTGAAGTTAGTACCGTCTCCTAATTGTAATCTATCAGACAGGTCATGACCTGTCTCTACAAAATCGTTGCATAACGTGAATCTCCTCGAATACCACTCTTGAAGCCCCTTTAGGAGTTTGGGGTTGTCTACTTATCACTAATCGTTAATCATTAACCATTTATAATTACCCCAAGCCGTCTTCCTTTCAGGACTTTAGCATTGGGCTGAGTTATGTCGGGCTTTCAGCCCTTGGTCATAGTTGATTGGTTAATTAGTTATTAGGTTATTAGTTATCATTAATAGGGGTTGATTGGTTCGTTTACTTGTTATCTTGTTATCTTGTTATCTTGTTTACTAACTACCCACTAATCACTAATCGTTAATCACTACCTACCGACTTATCATTAATCACTAATCGTTGATAACTACTTACCGTTTAGCCATTCGTCAATTGCTTCGTCTGCACGTTGTTCTGATAATACATTGCCTGCAAGATACTCCGCTTTAGCTTCGCTGACTCTTTGATGCTGTTGCGGATTGAGTTCGTATGCTTGTTTATCAAGCTCGAAATCGAGTAACGTACGAAGGTTCTCTATAATACGCGATTCCTTTGTATTGGCAATGCGACTGATTAAATCTATTTTCAATTCGGCTGTACTCATGGCACTCATTTTTTGAATTTATACCTTGCAAAGATAATACATTTTCAACGACCCCAAGCCCCTAAAGGTGATGTTAAGAGTGGTACGCGAGATGATAACCCCTAGCCCCTAAAGGAGGATAAAGAATGGGATGCGAAACGTTGAGAAAAAGAATAGGAGACGAAAGTAACTTCAAGCTCCCCTTTTGGGGTTGGGGGTTCTTAGGGTCGTTAACCCTTGTAGGGTTGAATCGGTAAAGTTGGTAGTAAGTAGTGGATAGTTGATAGTTGATAGTTGATAGTGTAAAGGGTAAAACGATAAGTGGGTAGTGATAAACGATTAATGATAAACAAATGCGCGATTACAAATCACGCGTCCCGGATGGTTTGTACAATAGCTTTGTAGAGATAGGTCATTACCTGTCTGATAGATAACAATTTAGGAGACGAACGACCCCAAGCCCCTAAAGGGGATGTTAAGAGTGCTACGCGAGACGATTCTTATTATTCGGTTTCGCGATGTTACGGATGAATACGCAATTACAAATTGCGCGTCCCGAATGGTTCGCATAATAGTCTTGTAGGGAAAGGTGGAGACGGGATAAACCAATAACTCAATAACTCAATAACAACTAACAACCTAATGACCCAATTAACCAGTCAACAAATCAACCAAATTCGTGTAATTCGTCCTAATTCGAGTAATTAGAAACCAATTAGTGTAATTAGAAATTAATAATAAAACAAAACAACAATGAAAAAACTATTTTTAATCAGCAGTATTCTCTTGGCACTGGGCATTACCGCTCGTGCACAGACCGACCCTTGTGCTTCCGGCTACTGCCCGACCCAGATTACCGTGCATCATAAAGTTGGAAGTGTATCACCCGTAGCGGGGGACATTACCTACGAAGTTATTAAAAGTACTGCAACAGGTGCTACATTGTGTTGGCTAGGGCGTAACCTTGGCGCAACTTCCAAAGCTACATCTTACACTGATGCTACTTATACCGCCAATGGATGGTATTGGCAATTTGGTTCAAAACAAGGGTACTCTATGACCTCTGGTGGTGTGATCACACCATCATCTGGTTGGATTACTACTATAACTCCATATATCGCAACTTGGTCTAATGATCCCTGTACTTTATTATTAGGAACGAACTGGCGTCTGCCAACCGGAGCTGAATGGTCTGCCGCAATGTCTTCTACGCTAACTAGTCCTGCTAATGCGTATACTGCTCTCTACCTTCACGCGAATGGTAGTCTGTACCAAACAGGGTCTACCGTATCATGGGAATGTCCGCCCGCCTCCACAAGTGACACTTACGCAGGAGCACGCCTGTCTTCCACCGGCACTGCGGCAGGAGCAGCAAAAATGTATACACAGACAGCAAACAACGCAAGTTCTCCGGCTGTCCTTACAGTAAACACACAGATAATGGCTGCTGCTCGATGTGTGCGCACATACTCGTACTAATTAAAAACAACATGTACCACACAGCCCAAGGATGTACCCTTGTAAATAAAATAGGCGGGCTGTTTTCAAGCTCCCCTTTAGGGATAGGTAGTTAATAGTTGATAGTTGACAGTTGATAGTGTATGGTGTAAAACGATTAGTGATGAGCTTGATTAGGAGACTGTACTAACTAAAAGCTCCCCTTTAGGGGTTGGGGGTAGATAAGGGGTAGATAACAAAAAAGACCCGTTTCTGCATAAATACTCAAGAATAGGGCTACCTTATAGGAACCTTATAGGAACCTTGGAGGAAGCTTAAAGAAATGATATAGAAAAAAACAGTTAAAATGGATAACGATACAATAAGTCTCTTATAAATATACAAAATAAAACCATTAAAACACAAGTATTAATTTAAAAAAATGAACCACTATGGCTCAATCCAAAAACAACATTATCACCCACGGAATGAGTGGGAAAATTGGCGATCTTATCGTATTTCGTAACGTGAATGGTAAAACGATAGTAGCAAGCAAACCTGCCGAACGAAAAGGGGAGTTCTCGGAAGGACAAAAAGAAAATCAAAAGCGCTTTCAGCAAGCAACTATCTATGCCAAAGCGGCCGTAGCCGATCCGACACTGAAAGACCAGTACAAAGCTGTGGCTAAAGAGGGCGAAAGTTCTTACAATGTGGCCCTGGCCGATTTTATGCATGCGCCCGACATCAGCGAGGTAAATCTGAGCAAGTACAACGGCAAGGCAGGCGGTAAGATTAGCATCAGTGCTACCGACGACTTTAAAGTGGCCGAAGTATTTGTTATCATTCTGAATCAAGACGGTACGGAAGTGGAAGAGGGTTATGCACAGCAGACAGCAGGTGGTGTAGAATGGATATACACAGCCACTGCCAACAACGACTCACTGACGGGTGATAAAATTATCATTCGTGCTTCGGACCTACCGGGGCATACCACCGAAGTAGAGCAGGCATTCTAACGTTCGGTTTCGGTTGATGAATGTATTTAGCCGGTTGTTCCACTCTAGTTAAGATTGGAGCAACCGGCTTCTTATTTATTAGAAATGGTTATTAATAGTTATTGAGTTATTAGGTTATTGGTAAACTGGACTACCAACTATCAACCCCCCAACCCCTAAAGGGGAGTTTAAAGCTAGTTTCGTCTCCTATTTTGGCTTTGTGCAAAACGAGAAGTGTCTCGCAAACCACTCTTTAAGCCCCATTAGGGGTTTGGGGTCATCCTTTTAGGGGCTTGTGGCCACTATCAATTCTTCTATTGCTCAGGGTTGAAACCTTGAGCATCTATATCGGTCGTTCCTACGGAACTTGTCAAGTGCATAAAACCAGTGCCATAGGCACGACCGATATGGATGCGATGGAATTTATTCCATTGAAAATAGGAGAAAGTGATGACCCCCAACCCCTAAAGGGGAGTTTGAAGTTTGTATTGTCTCCTAAATTGTAATTTATCAGACAGGTCATGACCTGTCTCTACAAAACCATTATTAGACAAACCATCCGGGACGCGCGATTTGTAATCGCGTATTCATCCGTAACATCGCGAAACCGAATAATAAGAATCGTCTCGCGTACCACTTCTTAAGCCCCTTTAGGGGCATTTTTAATTATTAATGGTCAATTATAAATGGTTAATGAGTTGGTTTAACAGTCTGCTTGTTTACTGACTACCTACTAGTAACTAGCGACTTATAACTAATTACTACTCGTTTTACACCATACACTCTACGCCATACGCCATACACTATCAACTTTACACCATACACCATACACCATACACTATCAACTACCAACTACCCTCTGCCTTCGGCGACGTTTCAGCAGGCTATAGCGTTTGGTTATAACTACCTCGCTCAAAATAGTGGGATGGATGGCGCAAACAACCTTTTTCCGAATGCGGTACGACCGATAACTCTTTATCAGTCCTAAATATGAATTTACAAGCTCTATGGTTTGCATAATTTGTTCCGATTTATCCAGCACAAGGTCTATTTTTTGATTCTTCGTTTGTACTCCCGATCTTAAATTGCCAACAATTCGTTTTCCGGCATATACCCTGCCAGGCTTTATAATAGCTCCCAAAAAGCTTAACCCTTTGGTGTAATGCTGCAAATACATCTTGCGGGGGTGAATAGTCAACCCGAGCGTTTCCGACAGATACTCACGCATGAGCGACACAGACCTTACAAGCAGCTCCTTGTCGGGATGAAAAACAACAAAATCGTCGACATACCGCCCGTAATATTTGAAACCCATGGTGCGTTTCATCCAATGGTCGAATCCCGACATATAAAAGTTGCCAAACAGCTGGCTGGTGAGGTTGCCAATGGGCAGACCGCAGTCAGGGGAGGTATGAAAGAGACTTTTGTCGTGCGGCAAGCCTTCCCAGTCGTCCATAGAACCTTTTATTTTGCATGTTTTGGCCGGTTGGTTGAATATGATAACCCGAAGCAGGTAATCGACCAATTGGCGGTCGAAGTTCAACGGTTCCTTATTCGCGCCGGGGCGGTTATACTCTTTAGCGAGCAATTGGGTAATATTATCGTATAGTATCTGCTTGTTGATACTGATAAAATAGGATTTGATATCCAGTTTAAGCACGTAGCAACTGCGGGTATAATTGTCTGAGCATGCCCGCATAAATCGCACCATACGTTGTATGCCCTGACTGGTACCTTTGCCAGTGCGGCACGAATAACAATCGAAAATCAATTGCCTTTCAAAAATAGGGTTCAGGTAATTAAACAACAGATGGTGCACAACCCGGTCGCGAAAACTGGCGGCAAATATTTCACGCTTTACCGGCTTGTTTACAATAAAGGCTATGGAAGCTTCGGGCTGATAGGTTCTATTTATCAGTTCTTTGTGTAAACGAAAAATCTCTTGTTCAAAATTCAGTTCGAACCTGATCTGATTCATCGTGTTTCGTTTATTTAAGCGAGCCTGATAATAAGCTTTAAAAAGGTCTTCGGATAATGAGGGCATGGGGAGTTGGTAGTTAATGGTGTATGGTGTATGGTGTAAAGTTGATAGTGTATGGCGTATGGCGTAGAGTGTATGGTGTAAAATGATTAGTGATTAGTCGGTAGTTAGTAGTGGGTAGTGGGTAGTGATTAAACTGTTAATGATAAGTGATAAGTAATAAGTAAGTAGACTAGTGAACAAGTCAACCAATAGATCGAGGGCTGAAAGCCCGGCATAACTCAGCCCAATACTAAAGTCCTAAAAGGACGACGGCTTGGGGGGTAATTATGAGTTATGAATTATAAATTATGAATTATGAATTACAAACGATTAATGATAAATGATAAACAAATGCGCGATTAAAATTACTCCCGTTGGTCGTGACCGCCGGTTCGCGCGTCCCGGATGGTTTGCACTGATGCAAAATACGAATTGGGAACAAAACTAACTTAAAACTTCCCTTTAGGGGTTGGGGGTATCAATAACCAATTAATCAACCCATCAACCCATCATCACATCAACCTATCATCACATCACCACATCACCACATCAGTTATTCAGATGAACGTTCTTTTTATTTGAACACTCCCAGCCGGATAGCTGACGACTCACCAGCTCTATCTTTTCATTGAGCCTGACTTGCTGCGGCAGGTTTATTTGCCTCAAATCTTTCAGTAACCTCACTTGCAACCTCACCAACTCCAACTCCTCGCGAGCAGTACTTATACACAGTAGCTTGTCGTGCGTAAGGTTGGCCTTGTAAATGTTTTTAAGAACGGTAAGCATTCCTTTTTTCATCTCTTCGCCCACCGTGAATTTATACTCGCGCGACAGGTTGGTAGTTGTCCCAAACAAATCGATCAATAAATCATATCCGGCTTTAAACACCGGCAAAGTATCATACAGCGCCATTATTTTTGTTTTTATTATACTCCTCGCCTCCTGTTAGGTGAAAAAAATCTGTACCAAAAGCATTTATTTAAACGTAACAAACTCAAAACACGCAAATCAAAGCAATGACATTGAATTAAAATCAACAAATTATATTCAACTTCAAAAGTCGTATTTGCGAAAATTGGCGTCGTTTACGCTATTTTGTATGCTCTTGGCACAGACTCCTTATATAGTCTCGCAGGCAACGCACCGAGTAGCCGTTGGCCTTGTTGTTGTTGGTCGTACTGCCACTGCTGCTACTCAGGAACAGGAAGTACCCGTAGGTCGTACCGTTCTGAGTACTGCTCCAGTAGTAGCCGTTCGTGCCTCTGTTGTTCAGTGCACCACTGGTATCCAGGTTCCCGGCAGCAAATCAACACAAAAAGTTGCCTCTGTTAAACGTGCTTATCATCAATATAAAAAAGGACAACAAACATCTTCCTTAGCTCACCACAACCGGATACGGACTTAACCGAATGGCCGGTATTTACATAGCAAGCGGGCAACCAGACTATCTATTAAACACACTGGTTGCAGCCATGACCGCAACCACTCCGGAAATTTTATTCTATTATTTGTAAATCTTTTCCAAAGTTTTGAACTTTGGAAAAGATGAATCAACGCTATTCATCGTTCTGAAAACGAATAACAAACCTCACCCAACCGAAACAGGCCGCTCCTAAGGAGCTAAGACAACTAACTATCATTTTTCGACAAACAGAATACTCCTACGGAGCAGCTCGTTTCGTGTTGGTTGATTGGTTACTAATAGTTATTGATTGTTATTAGGTTATTAAGTTATTAAGTTATTAAGTTATTGGTTAACTCGTCTACCAACTATATCGCATTTTGCAGCTCTACCACAAACTGCATGGTTTCCAGCGGAGTGGCATTAGCCACCGAGAAGCTGATGAGCCGGGCTATGATTCTGGCATAGGGGTTGGCATCCATTTCTACAATGGGCGCCGGCGGTGGCGGCAACGGCAGTTCAGGTGCTTTCTTTACAGTTCCGGTCAGCTCAATAGCGGCTTTCCATGCGTCAAATGTTTCGCCCGAAGGAAGTGCGGTTACATGGGTCTTTATCCTGACAATCTGCCCATCCTGCTCGTAAGATACCTGAAATCCTTTTTCTGTGGCCAACTCCACCACGCCTTCCAGCAAACTTACCGGAAAGCCAATGGTAACAATGGGCATACCCACTTTTTTCATCTGTTGCTTTACCGGTTTGTAAGCCCTGAGTAAGCTGCAAAACTGCCATGCCGACTGCTCCACAGCCTTGCAAAACAAAGTCTGCCGTTCCAACACTATTTCGCCCGGGGTATTACTCAGGGCAAGCATTTTTGTTATTTCCATAGTTTGTTTATTTGATTTTTGACCCCCAACCCAAGCTTAGCCTCGCACAACCAAAACAGGCCGCTCCTATGGGAGCTTAGGTAATCATGACTATCATTTTTCTACAAACAGAATGCTCCTACGGAGCAGATTTCTTTTGCATACCACTTCTTAATCACCTTTTAGGGGTTTGGGGTCGTTCGTCTCCTAAATTATGATTTATCAGACAGGTCATGACCTGTCTCTACAAAACCATTATTAGACAAACCATCCGGGACGCGCGATTTGTAATCGCGTATTCATCCGTAACATCGC
>Ga0302210_10001155_pt1 | contig 11331 bp, 5 predicted proteins | sample II_Fen_E3_2_FD_198793 | JGI IMG/M metagenome (GOLD analysis project Ga0302210, IMG submission 198793) | Peat permafrost microbial communities from Stordalen Mire near Abisko, Sweden - II_Fen_E3_2 | ecosystem: Environmental > Terrestrial > Soil > Wetlands > Permafrost | place: Sweden: Abisko... | reverse complement strand
AAGGTAGCAAAAAACCTTTTTAGCAAGTACGTAATCCTCGCGGCGATGCTATGTTCTTTTGGACTGGCTTCTGCCCAGTTTAATTTCGACGGGAAAGTTTCCGGTACTGTTGTATCCGAATCCACAGGCGAACCCCTTATTGGCGTTAGCATTATGGTTAAAGGCACTACCCATGGAACGGTTACAGATTTCAACGGAGCATATACGCTCCCGGTAAAAACAGGTGAAACACTTAAGTTTTCGTATGTGGGCTTTTTCACTCAGGAAATAAAAGTGAGCGGACCCACTTTAACTATTCGTTTAAAAGAATCTGAAAACTCCCTGGAAGAATTAATAGTTGTAGGGTATGGCGTTCAGAAGAAGAAATTAGTAACCGGTGCCACTGTTTCAGTGAAAGGTGAAGACTTACAAAAGCTGAACACTACAAATGCCATGCAAGCCATGCAGGGACAAATTTCGGGTGTTAACATTACATCTACTTCAGGACAACCCGGTGGAGGCTTTAAAGTCAACATCCGTGGGGTTGGGACTATTGGAAATGCCAATCCGTTATATGTTGTTGATGGAGTTATCACAGGCGATATCACGTATCTGAACAATTCGGATATTGCTGCTATCGATGTATTGAAAGATGCTGCTTCCTGTGCCATATATGGTATCAACGGTGCCAACGGTGTTGTTTTGATAACAACAAAGAACGGTCAGTCTGTAGATAAAAAAGGAGGTCAAATATCATTTGATGCGTACTATGGGATCCAGAATGCTGCACGTAAAACCAGCATGCTGAATTCGCAACAATACGCTACCATGCAGAATGAAGCTGCCATTAATTCAGGCAAGGCTTCCCTGTTCAGTCAATCGCAGATTAAAGCGTTGGGTACAGGAACAAACTGGCTGGATCAAATGATCTCGAAAGATGTTCCGACACAAAACTATAATTTTGCTGCCAATGGCGGAAACGCTACTTCCAATTATTCATTGGGTTTATCTTATACCCAACAGGGTGGTATTATTGGCGGAAAAAACCTTTCCAACTACGATCGTTACAATTTCCGTTCAAATACCGAACACAAAATGTACGGGGATGTGTTGAAAATCGGACAACATTTGACTTTCTCTTTTGTCAATAAAAAAGGGATCAAGGATGCAGGCCAATACAGCAATTCTGTGCGTGGAGCATTGCAAACAAGCCCGTTACTGGCTATGTACGATGCTAAAGGAAACTACCTGGATAGTGAAAATTCAACCGTATATAATGGTGGAGTCTGGAATAATACTGAAGCCAATCCATATGCAGTAATGCAATATACGAACCAAAACAATACTAAATCGCAGACATTGGTAGGTGATGTATATGCAGAACTTCAACCAATTAAAAATTTAAAAATTAAATCAACGTTCGGATTAAATTATTATTCTGAAGCATATAACAGTTATTCTCCGATTTATACGAATCTATCTTTGTATTCTTTTAATAAATATGAAGGGATTACTCAAAGTTCAAAACAAAATTACACCATGAATTTGGACAATACGATCAACTATGTGTTCAACATCAACGAACATAAATTTGATGTGTTGGCAGGTAGCTCAATCCGCAGGTTCCAAGGCTCTTGGATGAATGCTACAAATACAGGTACCACCTTATTTGGTACTTTTGATCGTGCATTCTTAAGCACGTCCGATCTGACTGGTTATGCCATGAATCCGGTTATTGCCCCACAGGGTGCAACCGAAACAGATCTAGACTATTACAAAAGGGTTGCAGCTGCAAAGCAGGATCTTAAACATTCAATATCTGCTACCGGTAATCAGGAAGCAGTTTATTCCCAAGCTTCTTTCTTTGGTCGTGTTAATTACAACTACAAAGAAACCTATTTAGCTTCTTTAGTTTTCAGGGCTGATGGTTCGACTAATTTTGCCGGCGGACAACAATGGGGTTACTTCCCTTCTATATCAGGAGGTTGGGTAGCAAGTAACGAAGCTTTCCTGGAATCAACTAAAGATTGGATGGACTTTTTGAAAGTACGTGCCAGTTGGGGATCGAATGGAAATGACAATATTACCAAGTTTAACTACCTTTCGTTAATTCAATTAGCAAATGCACAATATAATTTTGGCAATGATAATAGTACTCTGACTACCGGTGCATATCCTTCAACCATTGGAGTAAAAGAAACAAAATGGGAAACTTCCTATCAAACCGATCTTGGTTTTGATGCACGTTTCCTAAACAGCCATTTAAATTTGAGCGTAGACTTGTATAACAAAACAACCAAAGACTGGTTAATTGCAGCTCCTTTACTGGCTACTGCCGGTGTTGCCACAAACCCATATATCAACGGTGGTGATGTGACCAACAAAGGGATAGAACTTCAACTGTCTTATAACAACACTATCGGTAAAGATTTTGGTTATTCAGTAACCGGATCGTATGCTTATAACAGCAACAAGGTAAATAATATCCCTACAGCAGATGGTATTATTCACGGTGGAACCAATATCTTATATGAAAATGCAGGTGAATTCTTTCGTGCTTCGGCAGGTGAACCAATTGGTTATTTCTGGGGATACAAAACTGCAGGCATTTTCCAAAACGAAGCAGAAGTACAGGCATACAAAAGCAATGGAAAAATACTACAGCCAACAGCTGCACCAGGTGATTTGAAATATGTCGATTTGAATGGAGATGGTAAAATCTCTGCCGATGATAAAACAAATATCGGTGATCCGAATCCACATCACACCTTTGGGTTTAGTGTATCATGTAACTACAAAAACTTCGATTTTGCGGTTAATGCAAATGGCGTTGCCGGGAACAAAATTGTACAATCATACAGGAACATTGCAAGCTCTTATGGAAACTGGACTTCAGACATTCTGGGTCGTTGGCATGGTGAAGGTACCTCAAACTCCATTCCACGCGTAACACAAGACAATGCCAACTGGTCACAATTTTCAGATCTGTATATTCAGGATGGCAGTTATTTAAGGATTTCAAATGTAACGTTGGGATATGATCTTGCCAAACAACTCAAATGGAAAAATTTAAACCAATTCCGTTTGTATGTGGCTGCTGAGAATCTGTTTACATTTACGAAATACACCGGCATGGATCCTGAAGTTGGTTTCTCTGCATCAGATGCAAGCGGAGTTTATTCGTTTGGTCAGGGTGTTGACGTAGGTACCTATCCACGTCCTCAAACATTCTTAGTTGGTGTTAATATTAAATTCTAATTTTCAAGAAAACATGAATATGAAAACATATAAAATTATAACTCTTGCATTTGTTGCAATGATTTCATTCAATTCGTGCAACGATTTTCTTACCACCGAACTGACGGATGCGAAGAAAACAACCGACACGTATTATAAAACTCCATCTGATGCCTATACAGCATTAGTGGGATGTTACAATGGATTGGATTTAATCTGGAACCAGGGAGTCTCATTCCCTGTAGCTTCTGAAGTATTATCGGATAATTGTTTTGGAGGGACAGGATCTTCGGATGGGTATGGATACCAGTTGCTCGACGAATTTAATAAAACTGTTTCTCCTGCAGATATTTCTATCTACAGTTCAAACTGGAAAGCTTATTACCAGGCTATCTATCGTTGTAATGTACTATTGGGAAAACTGGACCAGGTTAAATGGGATAGTTCTTCAATTGCTTTAAAGAGACAATATAAAGCTGAAGCTAAATATATTCGCGCATTCTGTTATTTTGATATGGTACGCCTTTGGGAAAAAGTGCCATTGGTAATTACACCAACTATTGAGAATGTACCTCAGGTTGAGCCAGCTGTAACCTATGCTCAAATCATGAATGATTTGCGTTTTGCATCGGACAGTCTTCCTTCAACGGTTTATTCAAATACCGCAAGTGGAAGAGCAACCAGATGGGCTGCTGAGTCATTATTAGCCCGGGCTTATTTATTCTATGATGGATATTATGGAAAAGGGGATAATACGGCTTCAATTGGAGGAGAAACAGGAGCAACTGCTTTAAAAGGATTGGAAGATGTTATTTTAAAAAGCGGTCACGGGCTGGTAAGTGATTTCAATACTTTATGGCCGGCTGCTTCAGCTGGTAAAGGTGTTAGCTATGCAGGCGAGGTGAACAAAGAAGTGGTTTTTGCAATCAAATACTCTTCATCGGAAGACTATAATGGGAACATTACCGGAAACGAATGGATGGTTATCACAGGATTACGCAGCGAGTCACATTTCCCGTATCAATATGGTTGGGGAGCTTGTACCGTCGATCCAAAATTATATAAAACTTTCCCTGCAGGTGATTCCCGCCAGTATGCATCTATTACTGCTGTTGCTGAAGAAAGTCTGGATTACACAAAATCAGCAGATAATCGTGAATACACAGGCTATTATTTGAAGAAATACAGTCCGTTGTGCGATAAAACAGGCAAATCGGTTGTTACTGACTTTATGATTGGTCAGTACCAGGATTATTTCTCTATCCGTTATTCTGATGTGTTGTTGATGGCTGCCGAGTTGGGAAGTCCGAACAAACAAAATTATCTGGATGCTGTTTGTAACCGTGCAGGAGCATCTGCTGGTCAGGCTCCTACTAAAGTGAACATTCTGGCACAACGTCAGTTGGAATTTGTAGGTGAAGGTATCCGTTACTGGGATTTATTGCGTCAGGGAATCACTGTTGCTGCTTCAACAATTGCCAACAACACAACCCTATCGTACATAAGTGATGGACATACAACACCGACAGCTGCCCAATTACAAGCAAATATTGCTCTGACGCGTGGTTTCCAGCAAATACCAAATGACCAGGTTACCTTGTCATCAGGAGTCTTGAAACAAAATGCAGGTTGGTAAAAAATTAATCAATAAAAAAATACAGATATGAAAAATAGATTTAAAATACTATATGTTTTCTTAGGGCTTGCAATGCTTTTTACGGCTTGTACTCCCCAGGACTACGAATTGGGTGCACTTACGGACAAAAGTGCTTTAAAGTTCTCTATTACCCCAGATTCGAAGGAACCGAATATGATTATTCTGAAAAGCTTAACTCCTGGGGTTACACCTCAATGGGTTACTCCCTTTGGACGTTCAATCCGGGTTCAGGATACTGTTAAAATTGCATTTGCCGGTACTTATAAATTCGTTTATGGTGTTGAAAGTGCAGGAGGTCTGGTTCAGGCCGATACGGTTACACTAAATATTGTCAATAATAACTTTTCGTACGTGAATGACCCCTTATGGACAAATCTTACAGGAGGCGTAGGAAGTCAGAAAACATGGCGGTTGGATTATGGAAGTTACGGTTTAAATGCCGGGCCACTCACCTATTGTGAACCGCAAACAACATGGACAGAATGGCAAGCAGGAACTGCCAAAATAGGTTGGGCTCCTGCATGGAAAGATAACACCTGGATTATCTCAGCAGATGATCAGGCCAGCCGCATGACTTTCAGCCTAAAAGGCGGTGCGCTGATGACTACCCATAAGGTAGGAGAAGGTGTAAATGAATCTGGAACCTTTATGTTAAACACGGCTAATCATACAATAAGTACCAGCAATGCAACGATTCTTCGTTCACCAAGTTTTATTGCAAATGCAGCGAACTGGAACACTAATTTAGTGATCCTGTCTTTAACTGCAAATCAATTAATGGTAGGCGTTCGACGGACTAATTCTGAAGGTGATTATTTGTTTGTCTGGAATTTTGTATCCGATGATTACGCAAACTCTTACGTACCACCGGTCGTAAAATATGCAGAACCGATCAAATCAAGCTTTACTCAAAAAGATCTTGTAGGTACATGGAAATACAATCTGTTGTGTCAAAACTGGATTAGCTGGGAAGTACAAGGCTCAGGAACAGGTGGATCACTGGGAAACAGTTGGCTCACACGTGCTGATATGTTAAAAGATCTGGTTAGCTGGGGTGGATCTGCATCTACAATTACAAATGCAGATGCAAATACTTATATATTTAAAGCAGATGGTACTTGTATCCTGAATGGAATAGCTAATACCTACACTGTTGCAAATGGTACGATTACATTTGGCACACCACTTACAGGTACTGAATGGAGTCTTATTTATATATCACTTACAGGCAGCGCTGTCAATGTATTAAATGTGACTACAATGGGTACTACACCATATACCAGCAGCGGAATATGGATTGGACAGAGAAACAATCCGAAGAATGAGGATATGGCTGTACAATTGGTAAAACAATATTAAGCCTGATAGCTGAATAAAGATTATTAGAGGAGGTATTTATACCTCCTCTAATTAAATAATGCAACTAACATTGGCAATACCACGTTTAGCTAAACAACTTTAAATCAAATGAAAAACCTTATTTCTACTATTCTCATCACACTCATAACATTGTTTTCTTTCTGTTCCTGCAAAGATAAAGAAGTAGTGGTTACTCCCGATCCGGTAGTACCGAAAGCGATATTCTCAACATCTCCCGACTCGTTGAAATTTACAGAGTCTGCCGGTACAAGTACATTAACCGTAACAATGAGCGGAAGTGCCTGGAGTGTTCTATCCGATCAAACCTGGTGTTCCCTTTCATTCAATACGTCGGTAAAAGCAAGTGATAACCTGATGGTAACCGTATCGGCTAATAGTGCTGCAACCGTTCGTACGGCTAAACTGACCTTTGTCATGGACAATAAAACAGTTATTTACGTAAAGGTTATCCAGGCCCCACGTACAGGACTCTTCCCAAGCTATAAGGACTCAATCGCCCCGGATGCTACCGGTATGGGTAGTACGGCTGTGGTGCTGGCAACAAAAATCAAGATCGGTCTGAATATCGGGAATACCCTTGAAGCCACAGGTGGAGAAACCGGCTGGGGAAATCCGATGATTACCAATGACCTGATAAAGTCAATAAAACTAAATGGCTTCAATGCTGTCCGCTTACCTTGCGACTGGAACCAATACGCAGATCAGGCTACTGCAAAAATTAGTGATGCCTGGTTAGCCCGGGCTAAACAGGTAGTGCAATACTGTGTGGATAATGACCTGTATGTTATCCTGAACATCCACTGGGACGGAGGCTGGCTCGAAAAGAATTGTACGGTGGCGAAACAGGTGGAAAACAATGCAAAACAAAAGGCTTTCTGGGAACAAATAGCGACAACAATGCGTGGTTTTGATGAACATGTGCTTTTTGCAAGTGCCAACGAGCCTAATGTAGCAGACGCAACCCAAATGGGAGTTTTGCTTTCGTACCATCAAACCTTTATTAATGCCGTTCGTTCTACCGGTGGTAAAAATGCAAACCGGGTATTAGTCATTCAAGGACCGAGTACCGATATAGAAGCTACCAATAAGTTAATGACCCAATTGCCAACGGATAAAGTTCCCAATAAAATGATGGCTGAAGTACATTACTATACGCCCTGGAATTTTTGCGGCATGACTGAGGATGCAACCTGGGGTAATCAGTTCTACTACTGGGGCGCAAACAATCACTCAACTACAGATACTGCCCATAATCCTACCTGGGGTGAAGAGGCTACCGTTGATACAAATTTTGGCCTGATGAAGAAACAGTTTGTGGATAAAGGAATCCCTGTTATCATCGGGGAGTTCGGTGCCATTAGTCGTGATAATTTAACGGGTGATGCGTTGAAACTACATTTAGCTTCACGGGCTTATTACTTTAAATATGTCACGAAACAGGCTATTGCCAACGGATTCTTACCATTTTTCTGGGATACGGGTGGATTAATCAATAGAAACACCTGTAAAGTCGCTGATCAGCAGGCATTGGATGGTCTGATACAGGGTGCAACCAAATAGAAATCGCACTATGTTCTGTATTCAGACATGTATAGTCGCACCGTTCTTTTTAGGGCAAGTATTCTTGTTAATCTCTATAAAATTCATTTTTCGTAGTTTTCTCTGATTGAAAGGTGTTCGTTTTTTTTAAGGTTGAATCCCCCGGTAAATAGGCTTTACCGGGGGATTCTTTATGCAGTAATTTAATGGATTCAGGCTTTATTAAGTTCTTTACCGGCTTTTCAACGAATCCATTTATATTTATCAAATACATTCCTTTCTGTAACGAAGGGATGTCGATAGATTTCATTCCGAACACTTGTTCCTTGATCACAAGAATACCATTTAAGTCATATATTGATAACAATCCAGGTTTTATTTATCCCTCTATCTTAAATTCATCCCCTGTCAAAAAACAGGCACACGTATGCATGAATGAAATGAATCAGTACAAACAAAAATCCCCTGAACCAACATGATCCAGGGGAATTTTTTTGTTACTGATGAAAGTTAGTTATTTGCTGCTAATTACTATCTGTTTTACAGGCAATCCATCCACCGCAGCTTTTAATGTAATATTACCTGCTTTGCCGTTGGTCTGGACAATAGCCAGACATTTGCCGTAAAACAAATGGCGTTCAGGCTTTTTAAGGGATACATGATCGTTCTGGTCGCCGTTATCTGTTCCAACAATGGCACCTTCACCCTCTACGGTAAATTTCACCAACTGATTGGACAATGGATAAGCATTTCCGTCTTTATCCAGCAGTTCAACGGTTACAAACGACAGGTCTTTCCCATCGGCTGTTATCTCCTGACGGTCTGCTTTCATGCGTATGCTTACCGGTTCTCCGGCTGTTTTAATCTCTTTAACCAGTACTTCTTTTCCATTCTTTCGGGAAATGGCTTTTAATGTTCCTGGTTCGTACTTCACCCGCCACATAACATGCAGGTCATCGCCGGTCTTGCTGCGTTTACCCAGGGACTGCCCGTTGAGGTACAGTTCCACTTCATCCGCATTGTTGTAATAGGCCCAGATATCAACCGTCTGGCCTGCCTTCCAGTTCCAGTGCGGGAAGATATACAGCACGTCTTTCGTAGTCCACTCACTCTGATACATGTAATACACATCCTTGGGAAATCCTGCCAGGTCAATGATTCCGAAGTATGAACTGCGTGAAGGCCACCAATAAGGTGTCGGTTCACCCAGGTAGTCAAACCCTGTCCAGATAAACTGACCGGCTATGTGGTCATATTTCTTCACCACTTTCCACGTTGCCTCGTGCGTTGAACCCCAGGGTGCATGGCTGTTGTCGTATGCCGAACATTTCTGAAGCGGATTAAAGAACGGTTTATCCCATGTTTCGGGCCAGATATTTATGCTATCCGAAGGCATCAGGTAGAAGCCACGTGTCTGAAGGGCAGATACCGATTCACTCGAATAAAAAGGCTTGGTTGGAAAACGGCTTGTAACACCTGCATATTCACCTTCATGGTAGTTAAATCCGATCAGGTCCAGGGCTCCTGAAAGGAACAACGGATTCTTGTCATCCGTTCCATTACAGGCTGCCGATACCGGACGGGTAGGGTCTGCCAATTTGGTGATATCAGCCAGATGCTTGGTTAGCAAGGCATACTTGCCCAATTTTCCTAACCGTGGATCTGTAGATTCTGACACCTTTCGGTTATTCAACTGTATATTGGCTTTTTGCAAATCCGTATCATCAATCTTTGCTTCCCCCCATTGCTCACCGACTTCGTTACCAATGCTCCAGATAAAGACAGATGGATGGTTACGGTCCCGCAGCACAAGATCAGTCAGGTCGCGTTCGTGCCAGGCATCGAAATCAAGCGAATAATCAAAAGTCACTTTCTTTTTCTGCCACATATCAAACGCTTCGTCCATCACGATAAAGCCCATTTTATCACACAGGTCCAGCAGTTCGGGTGCCGGTGGATTATGTGAACAACGGATACCGTTACAACCCATTTCTTTCAGTATCTGCAACTGGCGTTCGATGGCACGGGTGCTTACCGCAGCCCCCAAGGCACCTAAATCGTGGTGGTTGCATACACCATTGATTTTTACATGTTTCCCGTTCAGGATAAACCCTTTGCTTACATCAAACGTAAACGACCGGATACCTACCTGAGTTACGTACTCATCGGTTTGACGGAAGAGCGAATGAGTCCGTGTTACCAGTTTATACAGGTAAGGAAGTTCAATGTTCCACAACACAGGTTTTTTAACAGTGATCTGTTGCAAATACTGATGCGATGTTCCCGCATTCACGTATAATGACCCATTTGCTCTGCCGACAAGGGTTCCCTGTGCATCGTAAAGCAACTGTTCTACCCGGACGGTTCTCAGTTTATTTGCATCGTTTTTAATTGTTGTCTGGATGGCTACCTGTGCACTATCTGCATTGACAATGGGTGTCGTCACATAGGTACCCCACAGGTCCACATGTACCTGATCCAGGATGGTGAGCCACACATTCCTGAAAATACCCGAACCTGAATACCAGCGCGAATTGGGCTGCCTGGAATTATCCACCTTCACGGCGATCACGTTGTTTTCTCCGAATTTAATATACGGCGTCAGGTCGTACCGGAAAGAGATATACCCGTACGGACGTTTGCCAACAGAAGTTCCGTTTATCCACACTTCGCTGTTACGGTATACCCCATCAAAGTCAATGTAAATGCGTTTGCCTGCAGTTGCTTTATCCACGGCAAATGATTTACGGTACCAGCCAATGCCTCCGGGTAGTGCACCACCTCCCGGGGATGCCGGAAAGTCTTTGCCAAAGTCGGATTCTATGCTCCAGTCGTGAGGCAGGTTCAGCGACCGCCATAAATTATCGTTATAACTTTTAGCCGAAGCCTGAAGGGTACTGTCGGCTAATGTAAATTTCCAGTTTTGGTTGAAACTTTGTACCCGTTGCTCATTCTTCGCTGCGACATGCAAGCTCAGTGCAAGGATAAAAATCAACATGTACTTCGTGTTTTTCATAATGTTGTTTGTGTAATATAGAGTTAAATGAAAATTTTCAATTAATAAACCATTCCTGTCGTGATGCTCGGGTAAAAAAACGCTCGCTTCGGATAAAGGGATCAGGTACGGATCAGGTAGAATCATTCCGTAAAAAACCCGGGGGTTATTATCCGTTGATTTCCTTCGCATGGCTAACAGTAAAAGTATAACAACGATTTAAATCAACCCTTGTCAACGTTACAAAAATACAGTAATTTTCTTTACCAAAGGAGCATATATGTAAACAGAAAGGGGGGAATATGTTATTAGCAGGAGTGTTATTCTCTTTCAAAGAGAAAGAAACATGAAATCAACTGAAATGGACGTGAAATCGAACCACCTTTATTTTCCTCCTCGGCTGCAACAGAATCAATCTGTGATAGCCAGACTGTTCAGTACTTTTTTACCTGTTCAGATAAAAAATACCGGGCATTAACTGATTCCAGTTGTATCAGTTAATATATCGTACAGATTTACTGGCATTTACTTCAATAAAACCAAC
>Ga0302210_10001144_pt1 | contig 11391 bp, 9 predicted proteins | sample II_Fen_E3_2_FD_198793 | JGI IMG/M metagenome (GOLD analysis project Ga0302210, IMG submission 198793) | Peat permafrost microbial communities from Stordalen Mire near Abisko, Sweden - II_Fen_E3_2 | ecosystem: Environmental > Terrestrial > Soil > Wetlands > Permafrost | place: Sweden: Abisko... | reverse complement strand
GCATAGCGAACATGTCGTATAACTTATCTTCTAACATCAGTAATATGAAGCCTAATCCAAAAGAGCAGATGATCCAGACTAGTTGTTTACCAGTTCGTGAATCAAAGCTGAGAAAATCAGTTTCTCCATAGTCGTAGCTTGCTCCAAAAACGCTAAACCATCCTGCTGTGATAAGTATGACAAAGAGACAGATCGTCAGCCAATCGACTGATCTCCATACACTATTATGCTTCTGTTCCATTTTCTTACGAATCTTTGTGAGTGAAAAAACTACCGTTCCTGATTATCATAATGAATTACCACATTGCTAAGTTGCTCTGCTCTAGCTTCGTTAGCTTCTGAGAGTTTGCCATTGAGATAGAGTTCCATGATGAGTCCACCAATAGGCACTGCGTAAGTCGCTCCAAAGCCTCCGTTTTCTACATATACGCTAATTGCTATCTTAGGACTGCTCATAGGCGCAAATCCCATAAAAGCACCATGGTCTTTCCCTTTATTTTGAGCTGTTCCTGTTTTTCCACAGGGTTCATGGTCTGGCATGATTGCGGTTAATCCGCGACAAGTTCCTCCTATAGCTGAGGCGCGCATACCTTGTTGTATGTAACGAAAATAATGAGAAGCAATTGTAGCATGACGTTTCTTTCTAAAAATAGGATCAAGAGGCTCCCTTTCCAATTTCTTTACTAGGTGAGGGGCTATAAAATATCCACTATTGGCGATGCAAACGCTAAGATTCGCGATTTGAAGAGGGGTAGCTCCAATTTCAGCTTGTCCAATAGCGGTATGAATGATGGTGGCGCCAGTCCACCGTCCATCTCCATAGCGCTTGTCGTAAAATGCCGAGTTAGGTATAAATCCACGTAGTTCTTCATTAAGGTCAAGCCCAGTACGATAACCAAACCCGAGGCTCACAATATGATTTTTCCAGATCGTCAATGCAGAATCTGTATTTGTGTATTTGGGATTTCGCATCATATGGTAAAGGCCCCAGCAAAAGAAGGAATTACAAGATGTTTCGATTGCATGAACAACTGAAAGAGGCGAGCTATGTGAGTGACATCCTACTCGTAGTCGGCCTAAGCGGAATCCGTGTGCACAAGGAAAGAGCGTAGAGGGGGTGATTATTCCTTCTTGCAATAAGATAAGTCCCTGCGCTGGTTTAAAAGTTGATCCAGGGGGATAAACTCCTTGTATTGCACGATTATAGAGGGGTTTTGTTGGATCGAGAAAGAGACGTGAAAAAATCTTTCTACGCTGTTTGCCCGCCATATCTCTTAAGTCAAAGGTTGGAGAAGATACCATGCAAAGCACTTCTCCTGTTTTAGGCTCAATTGCTACAATTGCACCTATTTTGCCATGCATCAGTCGCTCTCCGAGTTCTTGTAGCCGATTGTCAAGTCCAAGTGTAAGATCTTGTCCGGGTTTCGGCGCTTGATCGTATTTGCCGTTCATGTAGCGACCTTTAATGCGGCCTCTTACATCGCGTAGCAGAATTTGTACACCTTTAGTCCCTCGCAGCTGTTTTTCGTAATACCGTTCAAGTCCCGACTTCCCAATGTAATCACCTGGATTATAATATCCATCAGAGTCTTTTTCCAGTTCTCTTGAACTAATTTCACCGATATCACCAAGTACGTGTGCAGCGAGCCCTGAAGAATATTCGCGAATATTACGTTGTTGTACTTCGAAGCCGGGGAATTTAAAAAGTTTTTCTTGTAGCACACCACATTCTTCAGCAGTGAGCAGTGAAAGAAAAATTTGTGGAGTATAGCGTGAATAGCCTGGATTTTTTGAGCGGTCCTTTACCTCTTCCATGCGATTTTTGAAAAACTCTTTATCTATTTTTACAGTGCGGCAAAAGTCGAGTGTATCTAGATCTTTAAGTTCATTCATTGTTACCAGCACGTCGTATACAGGTTGGTTATATACCAGTAATTTGCCGTTTCGGTCGTAAATAGCTCCGCGTGAAGGGTATTCTATTTTTTTTAATAAGGCATTGCTATCTGCATTTTTCTTATAGTCGTCTGTCGAAATCTGTAGTAGAAAAAGACGTATTAAGTACACGAGTACAACTGCAATGAGGATACCCGATATTACAAATTTTCGATTTTCATACTGCCTATCTTTCGCCATGTCAACTGTGTTATACTAGTTTCTTGGGTTTGTTGAGTGTGTCGATCGCCATGATGAGGACAAAAGTTAGGAGAGTGCTAGAGCTAACTCTCAGTATTAGCAATGTGATATCGAAGAAGCTGAATGCCTCGATAAGCAGCAGAATAGAGTGATGTACTAGTATTGCTGTAAGAAGATATTTTGTAAAAAAGGATACACCCATTGAATGAATTCCTACTTGCACTAATTCAACGTCGCCTTTAGGGGCATAAAGCGAGCGAATTTGAGGAAGGAGCAGTGTCAGCGCAGTGCAAGCTGCTGCATGCATTCCTGGGGTGTTTGAAAAGAAATCAATAATTAGCCCAGTGGTAAATCCCCAAAGGAGTAAACCGTTTCGTGAAATATCGGCAGGAAGTTTAAGTAAAACGTAGATATATAGGATAGGGGTCGCATATCCAAAGATATGGATTTGATTTAATACTAGTACTTGAATCAATACTAGTATTATTAATAAGCCTATTTTTTTTAAGTATTCAATGATCATCGTTGCTTTTTACTTCTTCTTCTTCTAATTGTTTCCGCTCGGGTGTAAACTCTTGTGCAACTACTCTTACATCAGTTAGGTTCCCAAAATCAGAGCTTAGTGCTACGCAGACAGTATACGACAGTCCGTCTTTTGATTCTGTAACTTTAAAGATTCGCCCAATTCTTGCTCCTACAGGAAATATTTCAGAATATCCACTTGTTACAATAAAATCGCCTTTTTTGCATCTTGCATGACGAGGAATTCCTTCTAAAAAGGCGTATCTAGAGTCACCCGGTGCCCATCTTAACGTGCCAAAATATCCCGTATTTGCAACTTTGCAGCTAATACGGCTTTTTATATTAAGTAGTGAAATTACTAAAGAATAATGAGGAGAGGTAAGGTGCACGATCCCTATCACGCCTCCCGGACCAATTACTCCCATCCCTTCTTTTATTCCTTCTTTAGTTCCTTTGTTTAAAGTAATGTAATTGTTTATCTCAGAAATTTGATTGTTTATGACCTCCGCAGGGATAAATTTTACACCGATGAACGGAGCAATGAGAGAAGAATCAATTTTTGCAACACTCACTTTTTGCCGTTGCAGCATTTTTTGCAAAGCTGCAATTTGTATTTCAAGTTGTGTGTTGTGATTTAGCAGAAGTTGATTGCTTTCTTTCAGCTGAAAATAAGCAGTAACATTAGCTTCCATCTCATATATTTTTCCTGCAACCCTGTTGGCTGATGTAAAAAAAGTACCTTGCTGATAATTATTAAATTGTATCAGCAAAGTAAAACTGGTTACCTCTAAGAGAACAAAGAGGAACCAGTAGTTATACCTTCGGAGGAAGTCGAGCAGCTTACGCATCCGTTTTCTCTTCTATTTTAGCGCATGAGAAATGAAAACTTACCCACATTCTTTAAAGCAATGCCTGTGCCACGCGCTACAGAAAGCAAGGGTTCTTCGGCTATATGGAAAGGAATGTGAATTTTATCGGCTAAACGTTTGTCAAGGCCACGAAGTAGTGCACCGCCACCAGCTAACCAAATGCCATTCTTTACGATATCGGCATAAAGTTCAGGAGGAGTATCTTCCAACGCACTCAGCACCGCTGCTTCAATTTTAGCAATAGTTTTATCCAAGCAATGTGCTACTTCTTGGTAATTTACAGAAACTTCTGTGGGTAATGCTGTCATTTTGTTAGGACCATGTACTACATAATCTTCAGGAGCTTCAGTCAATTGGGCGATAGCTGCACCTGCATTAATTTTAATGCGCTCAGCCATACGTTCTGAAATGCGGATGTTATGTTGGCGTCCCATATATTCCTGAATATCTGAGTTGAAGTCATCACCAGCCACACGAATAGAACGGTTTGAGACGATTCCGCCAAGCGAGATTACAGCAATTTCAGTAGAGCCACCACCTATATCAACAATCATGTTTCCTTCTGGTGCTTCTACATCAATACCGATACCAATAGCAGCAGCCATTGGCTCGAAAAGGAGATACACATCGCGGCCTCCTGCGTGTTCTGCAGAGTCGCGTACAGCACGTAGCTCAACTTCAGTACTTCCTGAAGGAACGCCTATTACCATTCGGAGAGAGGGCGTGAAAAGAAAATGACGGCGAGAATTTGCTTTTTTAATAAGACCACGCATCATTTGCTCGCAGGCATAGAAGTCCGCAATTACGCCGCTACGTAGAGGACGTACTGTTTTGATGTTAGGTTGCTCCTTACCGTGCATCTGTGCCGCAGTTTCACCGACTGCAATCATGCGGTCAGTGCGACGATCAAGTGCTACCACAGAAGGTTCGTCCACTACAATGTCGCCATTGCTGAGAATGATGGTGTTGGCTGTGCCAAGGTCCATCGCTATTTCTTGGGTAAAAGAAAAGAATCCCATTTTTTTTAAATACAAGTTAGGAATTTCTATTAATGTTTAAAGTGGCGGATGCCTGTTGTTACCATTGCGAGATTATGTTCATCGCAATAATCGAACGACAGTTGATCTCTGATAGATCCTCCCGGATGAATAACTGCAGTTACACCAGCTTTGTCTGCAATCTCCACGCAATCAGGGAAAGGGAAGAAAGCATCGCTTGCCATTACCGCGCCTTTCAAATCGAAGTTGAAGGCATCGGCTTTCTCGATAGCTTGCTTTAAGGCATCAACACGTGAAGTTTGCCCTACGCCGCTTGCGCAAAGTTGTTTATTTTTTGCAAGTACAATTGAGTTTGATTTGCTGTTCTTTACAATTTTGTTGGCGAAAAGTAGATCTTCGATTTCGTTTTGATTAGGTTCTTTCTTCGAAACAACTTTTAAGTCTTCAGGAGTTTCGATATTAAGATCGCGATCTTGCATTAGTACGCCATTCAGGACGCTACGGAATTGTTTTGGTGCAAATTTACACTCTTTTCGAATCAGAATAATGCGGTTCTTCTTTTGTGCGAGAATTGCAAGAGCATCGCTGTCGTAATCGGGTGCAATGATGATCTCAAAGAATATTTTGTTAATTTCTGTAGCCGCTACTGCATCAATTGGAGCATTGCAAATGAGCACTCCACCGTATGCAGAAACAGGATCTCCTTCAAGCGCAGCGTTCCAAGCTTCTAGCACGGTAGGTCGTGAAGCAATTCCGCATGCATTGTTGTGCTTTAAAACGGCAAATGTGAGTTCGTTAAACTCATCGATAAGATTGATTGCAGCATCAAGGTCCAGTAAATTGTTATACGAAATTTCTTTGCCTTGTACTTGGTCGAAAAGTTGATCAATATCGCCATAGAATACACCTTTTTGGTGAGGATTTTCACCATAACGAAGGGATTTCTGTTCGTTGGCTGTGATGCGAAGTGCACTTCCTTCATTATTATCGAAATAATTGAAGATTGCAGAATCGTAATGTGAAGAAACGGCAAAAGCTTCTTTAGCGAACCAACGGCGTTCTTCGATAGAGCTCTCAGCTCCATTCTCGTTGAGAAGGTCGAAAAGTGGTTGATATTGTTCTTTTGAAGCGACGATGATTACATCTTTATAATTCTTTGCTCCGGCACGGATTAGTGAGATACCGCCAATGTCTATTTTCTCAATAATGGCAGCGTCTTCAGCGCCGCTGGCTACAGTCTGCTCAAATGGATAAAGATCCACAATGACGAGGTCAATCTCTGGAATTTCGTATTGCGCGATTTGTTGTAAATCACCTTCGTTCTCTCGACGGCACAAGATGCCACCAAATATTTTAGGATGGAGGGTTTTTACGCGGCCGCCAAGGATAGAAGGGTAAGAAGTGAGGTCTTCCACTGCTTGACAGGGAAAGCCGAGCTGTTCGATGAATGCTCTTGTACCTCCGGTGCTCAAAAATTGTACTCCTTCTTTGTGAAGTTTGGTGAGAATTTCATCCAAACCATCTTTGTGAAAGACCGAGATCAATGCGGTCTTAATCTTCTTTGTTTCAGACATATCTATAATGCATTATATTGTTAGCTCTATTTTGAGCTGCAAAGGTACGAATATTTGTGAAACTGTTGCATAAAAAGCTTGAAAACTTTTATATTTTTATAGATGTACGCGTGGCGTTATTAAGGGGGATTTCAACCTATTTTACATATTAAAAAGTATTTTTTATTAGAAAAACAAGGTTAATTCACAGAAAAACTATACCTTTGCCATGATATTCCAAAAATTGTGTTTGAATGAAAAAGATCATAACTCATAAAACTCGTAGAGCGCTTTATCCGCTTGCTTTGCTTTATGGGTGGATTATGACTTTTCGTAACTTCCTTTTTGATAATGGGACGCTTCGCAGTCGTAGCTTTAAAATTCCCGTTATTTCAGTTGGAAATATCACGGTAGGAGGTACAGGAAAGACTCCTCATATAGAATACCTCATTGAACTTCTTCAGAAAGAGTATAAAATAGCTGTGCTTAGTCGTGGATATAAGCGCAAGAGTAAAGGGTTTGTATTGGCTGATGCTAAAACCAAGATGCCAGATATTGGAGATGAACCTTATCAGATGTTACAGAAGTATCCCGATATAACTGTTGCTGTAGATCGAGACCGTTGCCATGGTATCGAAGAACTTCAGATGCGTGTAAAGGGTTTGCAAATTATACTTTTGGATGATGCCTATCAGCATCGTTACGTAAGGCCCCTCGTAAATATTCTGTTAGTAGATTATCATCGTCTTATTTGTAATGATTTAATGCTCCCTGCCGGCGACTTGCGTGAACCTGAAATAGGTAAAAATCGTGCTCAGATTGTGCTAATTACAAAATGTCCTCGTGACATTAATCCAATCGATTATCGCATTATTGTGAAGCACATGGATTTATTTCCTTATCAACGAATGTATTTTACCACATTCCGTTATAAAGGCCTACGTCCATTGTTTGCAGAAAAAGATGTTCCGCTGTACCCAATGGATTGGCTTAAAAAGAAAAATGTCCTCCTTTTGACAGGCATTGCTTCACCAGTGAATATGTTAAAAGAATTAAGGCAATATACAAAAGTAAAGCCCTTGAGTTTTGCAGATCATCATGAGTTCTCTGCACAAGATATTCAAAGAGTGGCTAACGTTTTTCTTAAATTACCGGAGGCTAGCCGCGTTGTGGTTACCACCGAAAAGGATGCGGTTCGTTTGATGGGGCTTCCTTTTTTGCCCGATCAATTAAAGGAACATATTTATGTGCTTCCTATTGGAGTAGAATTTATGCAGGAACAAGAAGAAACATTTAATCATAAAATCATAGGTTATGTTAGAAAAAATAAAAGAAACAGCAGTATTTCTTAGCAGTAAAATGCAGAGCTCTCCTAAAACCGCAATTATTTTGGGTACAGGACTTGGCAACTTAGCGACTGAAATTACAGATAAATATGAAATCCCATACAGTGAGATTCCTCATTTTCCTCTTTCTACAGTAGAAGGACATAGTGGTAAATTGATCTTTGGCAAACTAGGTGGAAAGGATATTCTAGCTATGCAGGGTCGTTTTCATTATTATGAAGGATATTCAATGAAAGAGGTTACTTTTCCTATTCGCGTGATGAAAGAGTTAGGCATTGAAACTCTTTTTGTAAGCAATGCTGCCGGAGGAATGAATCCGAACTTCAAAATAGGAGATCTGATGATTATTGCGGATCATATTAATGGTTTTCCGGAGAACCCTCTAAGAGGGCAGAATTTGTATGGAGACCGCTTCCCTGATATGAGTGAAGCTTATGATAGAAAGTTGATTAAATTGGCAGAAGCTATTGCCACAGAGAAAGGCATCGAAGTACAGAAGGGTATTTATGTAGGTACGCAAGGTCCGACTTTTGAAACACCTGCAGAATATCGTATGTTTGCCCGTTGGGGAGGTGATGCGGTTGGCATGAGTACCGTACCGGAAGTCATTGTAGCGAACCATGCCAAGATAAAAGTCTTTGGAGTAAGTATTATTACAGACTTGGGCGTAGAGGGTCAAGTTGTAGAAGTAAGTCATGAAGAGGTTCAAAAAGCAGCTGATGCAGCGCAACCTAAGATGACTGAAATCATGCGTGAAATGATCAAACGTAGCTAAAGAATGGCAAATAGAACAGAAATAGCAACCCTTGGTGAGTTTGGTCTGATTGACCGCCTCACTGAGGGGCTAGAAATAGTGCATGAATCCACTACGTATGCCGTAGGCGATGATGCCGCAGTACTTACTCCTTCGAGTGAAATGCAGACCCTTGTCACCACCGACCTATTAATGGAAGGTGTACATTTCGACTTGACCTATGTTCCCTTAAAGCATTTAGGTTATAAGTCTGTGGCGGTAAACCTTAGTGATATTTATGCAATGAATGGTACCCCCAAACAAATCACGGTGTCGTTAGCAATTAGTAAGCGCTTTTCGGTTGAAGATATTGAAGCTCTTTATGGCGGCATTCGTTTAGCTTGTGATAAGTATAATATTGATATAATAGGCGGAGATACTACCTCTTCTCTTACAGGGCTTGCTATAAGTATCACTTGTTTGGGCGAAGCGCGTAAAGAAGATGTGGTATATCGCAATGGTGCTCGTGTTACCGACCTGATCTGTGTCTCTGGTGACCTTGGCGCCGCTTATATGGGATTGCAACTTTTGGAACGCGAGAAATCTGTATTGCACAATGCTGATAATGTACAACCCGATTTTGCAGGGAAAGAATATATTTTAGAGCGACAGCTTAAACCAGAACCACGTGCTGACATTATTAAGAGTTTACGTGAGGCTGGCTTGCATCCGACTTCGATGATGGATATTAGTGATGGACTTTCTTCTGAATTGATGCATATTGCTCATCAGAGTAAGGTAGGATGTCGTATTTATGAAGAGCGTATACCACTCGATTATCAAACAGCTGTTATGGCCGAAGAGCTAAATATGAATGTTACGACTTGCGCTTTGAATGGAGGAGAAGATTATGAACTGCTATTTACTCTTCCTCTTTCCGACAACGATAGAGTAGAGCTGTTAGAAGGAATTAAAGTGATTGGATATATTACTAAGCCGGAATTAGGATGTGCCTTAATTACACGTGATGGCCAAGAGTTTGAATTGAAAGCACAAGGGTGGAATCCTTTGCAAGCTAAAAACTAAGGTGCTAAAAGAATAGATTTTCCGAAAAAAGTGATCGTAAACTTGTGGATATAAAAAAGAATTTGTACCTTTGCACCCGCAAACGAATTAAAAGCGATTGCAAAAATCTGTTGGTGCCATAGCTCAGTTGGTAGAGCAAAGGACTGAAAATCCTTGTGTCCCCGGTTCGATTCCTGGTGGCACCACACTAGAAATAAAAAGAAGAGAGTTTATATACTAAAAACTCTCTTCTTTTTATTTGAGAGAAAACTCTTTAAAGTGCGACGATGGTTCATTCCGAAAAGCTGTGAGAATTCTATTTTAGGCAAAATATTGCACATTCTAATATTTTCTCTTACGCCCTTAGCATAGCTCTAAAAGTTTTAATATTTGCATTAAATGAGATTTTGCAGAAGCATTTGTAACTCGATTCTCAAAAAGGTTTATATTATCGGCATGGTGTGTTTAAAAATAGACCTTGCTACCATTAGTCAGCAATATACCTAGATTGATCTCTAGTGTGCAAACCGAAATAAGATATTATTATAATCCTAACTGCCTTCTTTGACCTTACAGCGCATACATCAGAACAGCCTCCAAAAAGTGCAATATTCTTATTTATTAAAACCGATTAAGATTACTTTCTATTTCTATATGATTGCTGTCATGTGGTTCTGCGTGGATATAAATTTCGCTTCTGCTAATACGCTTCTTCAACTCTTTTTCTATATTATCGCAGATTTCATGTGCCTGCAATAGTTCTAAATTAGAGTCTAAATGGATATTTACCTTGATAAAAGTATCAGCTCCGGCAACACGTATTTTCAGACTATGAAAATCTTTCACCTCCGGATTTGTTGTCAGAAAGTCTTCGACCACTTTAATAATATCGCTTGGAGCCTTGTCAAGTAGAACATCAATAGCTCTTTTCCCTAGCTTCATAGAAACGGTCAAAACGATAACAGCTACGGCTAGTGCTGCAATTGAATCAGCAAATAAAAAACCAAATTGCACACAAATTAACCCTATTAAGACTACTCCGGAGCTCAAGATGTCAGTTGAAAAATGGAGGGCATCAGCTTCTAAGGCTTGACTATTGAACTTCTTGGCAGTTTTGTACAGTACTCTTGAACGAGAAATATCAATTATGATTGAACTAATAATCACTATATAACTCCAATAGGTGATTTCTATATGTGTATTTCCTGAAATCAGTCTATTAAGTGCCTCATATACAATCCAGACACAAGTGATGAGAAGCAATAACGTTTCGATAAGTGCTGATAAATTTTCAATTTTACCATGTCCAAAGTTATGTTCTTTATCAGCGGGTTTATCTGAAACACTTACAGAAAAATAGGTTATTATTGCTGCAACGAGGTCAAGAGCTGAATGTAATGCTTCAGAGAGAATACCAAGGCTACAAGTAAACAGGCCAATAATCATTTTAGACCCTGTTAAAAATATTGCAGCTAATACAGAGATTAGAGCAACTTTCTTTTTTTTCTTTTTCCATCGTTACTATTCAATAGGAATAAATTATATTGTTATGTCCTGCAAAATTATAATTAAAACTCGAAGAACCGAAATTTATCATAAAAAAAAATATCGTAAAAAAGCAATATAGATATAATCTAATTTTTAGTTTTAAATGTCTGGCTCAAAAGAAATAGTAAGGATAGAGAAAAAGACTCCACTTGAAAATAGTTTTTTTGTAATATGAAAATACGGACATCTATAAGGGAAGAATAGACCAAATGAACCAATGAAATTGTTGGATAGAAAATTTTAATCCTTTCATTGTGATTCTATAAAAAGGTTCTGAAGAAGCCTTTATGTCTTTTTTCTCATTCCTTATATAGTATTCGTAGGAAAAAGCATTTCGAATAAAAATCCTTCAACCCTTCAGGAAGTGTGTTTAAATTGCTGTTATACAACATGATATCCCCTGATGGTTTGTGTGAAAGGTTTCAGCCATCTTTCAGCTTGGCCTTTTAAAAAATATAATATAAGTCTCTATTTGTAAAATAAATAAAAAACGAATGAAGTAAGCGTCTCCGCAGCGGCGTATTTGACGCCTTTTAAAAGTCTTGAAGCATCTATTTTCAGGGCTTTTTCCACATATCAGGTAGTAGTTCTCGATACTCTTTGTCAAGAGCATCTTCCGGCAGC
>Ga0302210_10001138_pt1 | contig 11432 bp, 1 predicted proteins | sample II_Fen_E3_2_FD_198793 | JGI IMG/M metagenome (GOLD analysis project Ga0302210, IMG submission 198793) | Peat permafrost microbial communities from Stordalen Mire near Abisko, Sweden - II_Fen_E3_2 | ecosystem: Environmental > Terrestrial > Soil > Wetlands > Permafrost | place: Sweden: Abisko... | reverse complement strand
AATAGACAAATCCGAAAAAGCTGCTTTAAATGGTGTCGCTACGCTGGATGCAACCGGAAAGATTCCTTCCAATCAGATTCCTGCTATCTCATTTTCATCTGTGGATGTATTGCCACTTTCATCAGATATGACTTCGTTGTCTTCTGCAGTTGTAGGAAGTATTGCTATTATAACAGGTAATGGTAAAAACTATGTTTTGGCCCAAACGCCTGCATCTGTTTTAAGTAACTGGAAAGAATTAAATTCGTCTCCCTCACCGGTGCAATCAGTCAATTCATATATTGGTAACATAACACTAACAAAATCAGATATAGCTTTGTCAAATGTTGACAACACAACAGACCTTTTAAAACCATTGAGTACTGCCACAATAAACGCATTAAGTTTAAAAGAAGATATAGCCAATAAGAGCAATGATGGAACATTATCCGGTGCTTCAATAACAAAATACACAACAGTAAATGCTGTTAAAACCTATGTAGATACTAAAGTTCCGGCTTATACTTCCGGAAACAGTTCGAATGTTTTAACTGTAAATGCTGCAGGAACGGCCACTTCATGGCAACCTGCTACAACCGGTAGTGGTACTGTATCAAGTGTATCTGCAACTGCAAATAATGGAATTACTGCTACTGTTACAAATGCTTATACATCACCACTAATTACTTTAGGTATCACATCTATAAACACCACTGGAAATATAACAACAACAGCAGGTAATATATCCGGTGGAAATATTACTGCTACAGGAACATTATCAGCCCCTAACTTTAATGGAACCGCTACAGGAGTGAATACCGGTGATCAGACAATATCACTTTCAGGGGTTGTAAGCGGGTCAGGTACAGGTGCTATAACAACTACAATTGCTGCAAATAAGATCGCTTACTCCATGTTACCAATCATGACACCGAATAAGTTATTAGGTTCAGGAGCTTCCGGAACAGGTGTAAGTGAAATTACTTTGGGGTCCGGTTTAAGTTTTACAGGAACAACTCTTAATACCACTGCCGGTGGCAGTGGAACTGTGACAACTTTAACAGGTTCAGTCGTCAATGGAGTAACTACAAGTATTACAAATCCAACTACAACACCAACAATTACTGTGGCATTGGGTGCTATTACTCCAACTTCTGTAGCGGCAACAGGAAATATTAATGGTACGAATGTGACCGGAACAGGCGTTAATACCGGCGACCAGACAATCACTCTTACCGGTGATGTAACAGGATCAGGTAAAGGCTCTTTTGCTGCAAGTATTGGTAATGATAAAGTTACAACATCTCAGATTCTGGATGGTACAATCCTGGCAGCTGATATTGCTAATCAAACTATTACAGCTACAAAATTAAGTAATATTTCAACCCCAGGAACTGCAGGGCAGGTTTTAACAACGAATACAACCGGAGGATTTACCTGGACAACTCCATCAGGAACAGGAGATATGAATAAAGCAACCTATGATCCGGGAAATATATCGGAACAGCTTGTTGGTCTAATTGCAACGCAGACACTTACACATAAAACGCTTACAAGTCCATTAATTAACACTCCGACCGGAATTTTAAAGTCAGATGTTGGATTAAGTATGGTTGACAATACAGCAGATGCCGCTAAAAATGTTTTATCTGCAACAAAAGCAACAAAACTAACCACTGCCAGAACAATTAATGGTGTTGCTTTTGATGGAACTGCTGATATTTCAATTGCAGCAGCTGTTACGGATCCAATTCTTACAGCATTATCAGGACTTTCAACCACCGGCTTGATCGCAAGAACTGCAACAGGAGTAGCAACCAGGGCATTAACGGCCGGAACCGGAATTATTGTTACAAATGCTGATGGAGCTTCAAACAATCCTACTATTGCATTGGCAAGTACACCTGTTATTGCAGGAGATTATATATCAGCCAATATTTCGGTAGATGCACAAGGACGTATAACAGCTGCAGCTAATGGAACAGGCGGTGGAGGTGCACCGACAAACCTGGGTTATACAGCATCAACCACGCAAGGATTGGTGACTTCGAGTACAGGAACCAGTACTCCTTTGCCAGCTGCAACCATTGGATCTGCCGGTTTATTATTACCTGCTGATTTTACTAAATTGACTAATATCTCCGGGTATACATCCTCAGATGCCAATAAGGTCTTAACAGTGAATGGTACAGGAACTGCCACCTGGATTTTACCACCAAGTGGAACAATTCTGGGATATACACCTACAGCTACGGATGGTAAGGTAAATAATACAAGCACCGGAACATTTACAACTATTCCGGCAGTTACGGGTACAAATGCAGGATTGATGATCCCTGCAGATTTTACAAAACTGATTAAATTCGCAGATATAGCTTCAGGAACTACCGATCAAAATAAAGTCTTAACAGTAAATGGAAGTGGAATAGCCACCTGGGTTTTACCATCATCAGGAATTACTAATCTTACTTTTGCCTCCACTGCAACAAATGGAACAGTAACATCTTCAACGGGAACTGCTGCGACGATTTCAACGGCTACGGCTACCAATGCCGGATTATTGTTGCCTGCAGATTTTACAAAACTGAATAAGATGCCGGCAATCACTAATAGCCCAGCAGCAAATACTGTTTTATTTGCTACTTCGCCTACCAGTGCAACATGGCAAGCAAGTTCTGCTGGAATTACTAATCTAACATATAATCCGTTTGCTACCTATGGTACAGTGGCATCCTCTACAGGGACAGCGGCTACCATCTCAACGGCAACTACTACAAATGCAGGTTTATTGTTGCCTGCAGATTTTTCTAAGCTTCTTAATATCCCGGGTATTACTAATAGTCCCTCTGCTACAAATACTGTATTAACTGCTAGTTCTGCAACAAGTGCAGCCTGGGCGCCAGCTACCGGAGGTGCAGCGATTATCACATATGCGGCAGCCCCAGCAAAGGGAACAGTGAACTTGAGTACCGGAAGTGGTGTTGATCTTCCTGCTGCCAACACTACAAATGCCGGTTTGTTGTTACCCGGAGATTTTACAAAACTGAGTAATATCCCAGCTATTACCAATAGCCCATCAGCTACAAATACTGTATTAACAGCCACTTCAGCAACCAGTGCAGCATGGGCACCACCTAGTGCCGGAGGTGCAGCTGCTACTAATCTTGCATTTACATCTACAGCAATAGATGGTTTAGTAACTTCAGATACAGGAAATGATGCTAATATTACGGCAGCAACGACTACAAAGGCTGGTTTAATGATTGGCGCTGATAAAACAAAGCTTGATAACTTAACAACTCCTCCAGCAATTGACGGTCAAATATTGACATCTAAAGCCGATGGAACTACTGAATGGAAAACGGGAAGTGGAGGAAGCACAGCAGGAACTTTTATATATCATCCTGTAGGATTTACAGCTATTACTATTAGAGCTTCTGCTTTGGGAGTTACAGCTGCATTATTACCAGGTTATTTATCCACTCATACTGGTTCATCAGGATCAAATAATTTGATTCAAATAACTGTTCCTAAAGACGTCTATTTGCAATCAATACAGGTTGTTGGAGATAATACTTTATTTGGTGCGCTCATTACTTCTCCTTCCACAAACATGTGTTTTGATATTATTTATGGAGATACAAAGAATACTAGTATGGATGATATTCAGATGCCTATTTCTGCAATCCTTTATGATAAGAAAACTACCCCAGGTGTATCCAGAATGACACCTAATGGATACGCTACGGGTACAATTCTTGTATTTGATCCAACCACTGCAAATACATTAAGTATTCATTGGACGTTAAATGGTTACACAAAATGGGCTGTTGTTTTAGGTTTTTAATTAAGAAATATTTTATGAATATTTTATATTTTATGTTTGGAGGGCTAAAAATGATAAAAGGAAGACACTATTTATTATTCATTCTATTGATATTGCTAATCTCAAAAGTTTATTCAGTAAATCCATTAAATGGACGATTTATGATTTCTACCCTGGATACGCCAATTAGTCCAACATCTACCTGGCAGATTGGTGGAGAATACACTGATATTGCTAATCCAAATTATACTGTTGATTCTATTAAAGTTGGCGATATGATTGGAGATGCAAATGGCAAATTATTTAGAATTGATTCTATAATTGAATTTGGAACACAATCATATAATTATATACTTACAGATGCAACATATATATCTGGGGCTATTTATGATTACGACTTAGTGCCAGCCTATATGCAAGTAGGAACTTTGTTCCATCCAACTGTAAATGGGTTTCCAATGGTGACTTATGACCCTGAAAATGTCAATTCTAGTCTTCAAATATCTGTTCAAAATGCAGCTATCATGGCCATTGGTCAATCAATTTCGGGATTTACATCAGGAACTGCATTCCCTGAATCATCGAAACTTGGCGATGGTTTTTATAATACAACCGAAAATAAGCTTTATATCTTTAATGGAATTTCCTGGGTTCCTGTTGGAGGTGCAACTGTACCTAATGGTACGAGCACCGGCTTTCCCACTCCTTCCAAGACCGGTGATATGTATTTTAATACGGATGATAATTCAGCCTATATTTATACCGGAACAAAATGGCTAATGGTCACTACCAATGGTTTTCTCCCCAATGGTATTTTTAATCCCGATCCTGCTACTGTTGCCGTTCATGAAGGAAGTTTGTTTTACAATACGTCCGATCATAAACTCTATGTGTATAACAAAACAATCTGGATGCCGGTTGATAATGGTTTACCCAATGGACAGATATATGTTGGTAATACAACGAGTGTAGCTACTCCGGTTTCAATGTCAGGAGATGCCACATTAAATAACAGCGGTAAACTTACCATTGTAAGCAAGGCAATAACAGATGAAAAATTAGATAAACTAAATATACCGCTTAGTGGTTTTGGAAATCCCACCGATAATGTGTCATTCGGAGATGGCACCACCAACAACAGGGTTGTCAATCTGGCGAATCCTACCGGAGCACAGGATGCGGCTACAAAAAATTATGTGGATGCTTTATTTACGAATCCGGCAGCTTTACTTACCTTACCTGTTGGTAACTTCTTTATTGGGAACATATCCAGTAAAGCTGTTGCAACGACTAAAGCCTCAATTCCTGTCAGTGGATTTGGATCTGCTGCTGCTAATATATCATTAGGAGATGGAACTACAAACTATAGGGTTATCAACGTCTTAAATCCTACTGCGGCACAAGATGCAGCTACAAAGGGTTATGTTGATTCAAGAATTATTGATCCTTCGTTCATTACGCTGGCTTCCACGAACCTGCTGGTAGGAAACATTTCCGGTAAAGCCGCCCCGGTAACAAAAAACACGATCTCTCTTAGTGGCTTCGGTGCTGCTGCAGCGGATGTAGCTGTTGGAGGATTTAAACTGACAAATGTAGCCGATCCAGTTGTTGCACAGGATGCAGCCACCAAAAATTATGTAGATTCAAAAGCAATCGACGCTACCAGCTTAAACCTTGCCACTTCAAGTGTATTTGTGGGAAATAGTTCCGGAAAAGCTACTGCCATTTTAAAAAGTGCCATACCTATCAGCGATTTTGCACCTGCATTAACAGATATATCGGTTGGAAACTTCAAAATAACGAACTTAGCCTCACCACTTGGAAATAATGATGCTGCCACCAAAAAATATATTGATGATTTGTTTGCAACACCTTCAACAAGTTTAGCTCTTGCTACAGGGAAAATCTTTTTAGGCGATGTGACAGGAAAAGCAGTCGCAGCATCAACCGGTATGATCCCTATCAGCGGATTTGGAAAAGCGAAAGCAACTATTAATATGGGTGATGCTGTCACCCAATATAACATCAGTTTTCTTGCCGAACCTTTATATGCACAGGATGCAGCCACAAAGAATTATGTCGATACAAAGTTAGCAGGTCCCGGAGCTCTGACGCTTACATTGGGTTCTGTTTATGTTGGAAATGCTTCAAATCAGGCATCTGATGTTCCAAAAAGTAGTATCCCTATCAGTGATTTCGGTGCAGCAAAAACAGATATTTCTTTGGGAGATGGTACTACAAACTTTAGAATAATAAACTTGTTGGATCCGACAACCGATCAGGAAGCTGCAACAAAAAAATATGTCGATACAAAAACCGCTTCAACACAAAGTGGAGGCGTACTACCCACCGGTGGTCAGGCATCGGATACCTACTATTCAACAACCGATAACAGACTTTATGTTTATAATGGCACTACCTGGATTCCTGTAGACAATTCACTGGCCAATGGTCAACTATATGTTGGAAATGCCTCCGGAATTGCAACATCGACAGCTAAAAATACGATTCCTCTGAGCGGATTTGCAGCCGCGGGGGCAGATATACCTTTAGGTAACGGAACGATCAACTATAAAATTACGCTTTTGGCTGATCCAACAGCCGATCAGGACGCGGCTACAAAAAAATATGTAGATTCAAAAATAGCTGCACCAGGTCCACTTACACTTCTTTCAGGTTCTGTTTTTGTTGGGAATTCTTCCAATGTTGCCAGTCAGGTAGCTAAAACTGCAGTTCCGATAAGTGATTTTGGTGCTGCTACAGCTGGAATTTTACTGGGTGACGGAACAACAAACTTTAAAATATCTAATCTTGCTGATCCAACTGCTGATCAGGAAGCAGCTACCAAAAAATATGTAGATTCAAAATCTGTATCGACACAAAGCGGTACTACACCTCCAACATCAGGACAGGCGGGTGATACGTTTTATAATACTGCTGATAACCGTCTTTATACCTATAATGGCGTATCATGGCAGCCGGTAAGTAATGTCCTAGCAAACGGACTCTTCTTTGTCGGGAATACAAGCGGCGTAGCCACTGCAACCGCTAAGAATACTATTCCAATAAGTGGCTTTGCAGCTGCTTCAGCAAATATATCGTTAGGAAACGGAACAACGAACTTTAAAATAACTAATCTTTTAGATCCGACAGCCGATCAGGAAGCTGCTACAAAGAAATATGTAGATGCAAAAACGGCATCCAGCCAGAATGGCGGAACATTACCGACAACGGGTCAGACCGGAGATACATTTTATTCCACTACGGATAATAAACTCTATACTTATAACGGAACAACATGGGTAGCTGTTGGAAATGATAATCTTGGAAATCATACTGCAACCGCAAATCTAAAAATGCAAACATTTAGCATAAGTAACAATGGAGGTACGGGTGAAGGTTTAAGTTTTGATGCTACTGAAAATGCAACCATTGGCAAAGATTTTACAGTAAATGGAAATTTTTATACTCCTTCTGACAGACGTTTGAAAACCAATATAGAAACTTTAAGTATGGTTCTTAAGTCGATTGATCAGATTCGGGGAGTACGTTTTGAATATAAAGATCAAAAGAAATACGCCACAGGACCAAAGGTTGGAGTTATTGCCCAGGAATTGCAAAAGGTGTATCCAGAAATGGTAAATAGGAGTAAAGATGGTTTCCTGAAAGTAGACTATTCACAGTTGACCGGTGTATTGATTCAGGCAATAAAGGAACAGCAGAATCAAATAAATTCACAGCAACTGGAAATTGAAAGTTTGAAAGACAAAATGAATAGTCAACAGTTGCAAATAAACGCAATTTTGAGAAAGTTACCATAAAGTAATTCTATTTAACAGTTTTTATCCAATGATTTAGAATTCACCTGAATATATCGTTTTGAAAAGATTACCCGCAACTTTGAGAATTGTATTTTTTTTATTATTAACTGTAACTTGCTCAGTCTTTGGACAGGGCAAGTTTCGGGTGTTATCAGGAATTCCTCATCTCCCAATGAAGGATCCTGTTTCAATAGTTGCACCTGAAACAGGAATGGTGATTTTCAGTACAACGGATAAAATGCCAATGATTTATACCGGTACCGCCTGGGAAAATCTGTGTACAAGTGGCGTTAATTCTGTAACATCGAAAGATTATTTTGTTGTCAAAGGAGGTATTCCCTATATTCCGGCTTTAATTAGTGATCCTGTAATTGGAAATTTAAAACAAGGAGTTGTTTATTATTCTAAGACCAATAATTCTTTGATGATATACAATGGTATCACCTGGTCGAAAATATCTGATATTTCCAGTATTAACTTTACGTTAAGTACCGGATTCTCTTCCCGAAAAACATTTAAACTTCCTGTACTAGATAATGATCCAACCCCTTCGGGTCTGATTGCAGGAGCTATTTATATTAATACAACAACAAAATGCCTCCGTTTTTATGATGGCTCGATTTGGCAGGACATTAATTGTGGTGTAGTAATTTCAACAATTTTACCAACAAATATTACAAGTACTTCTGCTTCTAGTGGTGGTGTAATAACCAATACGGGTGGTTCTGAAGTAACTATTCAGGGAATCTGTCTAAGTACTTCAGTCAATCCGAATATTATCACCGGTACCACAACTACTCTAGCAGGTACAGGCATAGGTAATTTTACAAGCACAATGAATGATTTGTTACCAAATACAACCTATCATGTCCGTGCTTATGCTATTACGAGTAAAGGTACCAGTTACGGAGATGATAAAATCTTTAAAACAACAATTACTATTCCAACAATAATTACTGCACCGGCAACCGAAATAAGCAATACAACATCTGTTAGTGGAGGTAATATAACAAGCGACGGTGGGGCACTAATTACAGAAAGGGGAATAATCTGGAGTACAAACTCTAATCCACAAGCAGATGTTAATTTTATCAAAACACATGATGGTTCGGGAGTAGGTCCTTTCCCAAGTACTCTTACTGGTTTATTAGAAAAAACCATCTATTATATACAGGCTTATGCAGTTAACTCAAACGGAATAGGATATGGAAATGTGGTGAATTTCACGACTCCACCTGCTGTTTCTCCGGTACTAAACTCATCGGATATTCAAGTAAGTAATATTACAGATATTTCTGCCGTTAGCACAGTGGTTATACTTAATAATGGAGGCTCGCAGGTAACTGATCGCGGAATTATGTTCAGTACAAACGGAGTGAATTTTACTCAAGTGCCGTCCACTACAATTAATTTAACGGATATTGGAACTTACTCCAGTAATATTACCGGGTTATCATCCGGTATTACCTATTATGTTAAAGGATATGCGACTAACAAAGCCGGAACAACTTTTAGCAGTGTAAGCAGTTTTATTACAACATCATATGTAGTTCTTATTACAACACCACCAACCGGAGTAAACCTTAATTCAGCAGGGAGCGGCGGAGAAATTACCAATTCAGGTCAGGCAACGATTTCAGTACGGGGTGTATGCTGGGATACTACTAAGAATCCAACGGTTAATCTTACTACTAAGACGGCACAGTCAGTAACAGGTTCGGGTACAGGTGCATTCTCAAGTTACCTTACAGGTCTAACCCCAAACACTGTCTATTATTTACGGGCCTATGCAATAAATAGCCATGGCGTTTCCTATGGTAATCTGGATAGTCTTGCAACAATTGATTATCCAACCGTGATTACTATTCCAGTTTCTACTTTTACAAGTCTGACAGCTAATGCCGGTGGAGAAGTCACAGATGAGGGAAGATCTGTGGTAACTCAACGTGGAGTTTGTTGGAGTACTCTGATAAATCCTGCAATAGGTGATGGTCATAGTTCATATACCCGCAACGGTACAGGTATGGGTGTATTTGAAAGTATGATAACCAATTTAACACCAAATATAACTTATCACCTTCGTGCATATGCAACGAATGAAGTAGGTACTGTTTATGGAAATGACTATACATTCTTGTTGCTTCCTACAATTCCGACAGTTGCTACACTTGCTGCAAGCAATATTACCAATAAAACTGCTACTACCGGTAGTAATCTGATTAGTACAGGTGGGGTTTTAGTTACTGAACGAGGAATTATCTGGAGTGCATTAAATGATCCAATGAATGATGCTACTGCTGTTAAAACCGTTGATGCTACCACGGAAGGTGCTGCTCCTGTTAACCTTGCAGATCTATTGGGGAATTCGACTTACTATGTCAGAGCTTACGCAACAAATAGTGTAGGTAAAGCATACGGTGATCTGGTCCAGTTTAACACTATGCCTGTAACAAAACCTATATTAAGTTCTACTGTTCTTAATGTAACAAACATTACCAATACATCAGCAGCTGTTAATTTTACTATTACCAGCAATGGAGGCGCTCCTGTAACTTCACGTGGAATTATTATAAGTACCGATAGGGTTACTTTAACTGATATTGCCGCACCCTATGATGTAAATACAGATATTGGTACCTATAATATTAATCTTCCGGGTTTGATGCAAGGCACAACTTATTATGTATATGGGTATGCAACAAACAGTAAGGGAATAACCTATACAAACGAGAGTGTCTTTAAAACGACTTTACTGGCAAATGTTATTACAGAACCAGTTTTAAATATTACAGGATCAAGTGCTGTAAGTGGTGGTGAATGTATAAGTAACACTGAATCTTCACTTGTTGCAAAAGGTATCTGTTGGGGAACAAATCCTAATCCAAACATTACGGACGATCACAGAACCTATGTGACAGTAACCGGTGATGGACTCGGAGTTTTTGCAAGCAGTATGTCGGGATTGTTGCCAAATACGATCTACTATGTAAGAGCTTATGCTGCAAATAGTCAGGGTGCAGCCTATGGCAATCAGTTTACTTTTATTACAGCTACTTTTGCTTCAGTTACAACTGCTTCAGTAGCCGGAGTTACCAGTACAACTGCAATATGTGGTGGAAATGTTGAAACAGATGGTAGAATGCCTGTCACTTCAAGGGGTGTTTGCTGGAGTATCTATACAAGTGCACCAGAAACGAATAGCAGTAATACAAAAGAAGGAACAGGGACAGGAAGTTTTACAAGCAACCTTACAGGTCTACTGGCTAATACAACTTATTATGTCCGGGCTTATGCAGCAAATGGTGTTTCTTATAACGGGATTAGCGTTACTTATGGCAGTTCTGTAAGTTTTTTCACCGGCCCGGCATCACTGGCTACATTAAAAACAAATATTGTAACGGGAATTTCAAGTACCGGAGCGGTAAGTGGAGGAACCATTATAAATGATGGAGGTGAACCAAAAAGCACACGAGGTATCTGCTGGAGTACTTTGTCCGGCCCGACTATCAATGATAATCATATTAATAATGGGATTGGTTCAGGTAACTTTACAAGTAATCTGACTAATCTAATGGGTAGTACCAGATATTATGTACGAGCTTATGCTATAAATAGCGGAGGTACTGCTTATGGTGATGAAGTAGTATTTATCTCAGCTCCTCCTGTACTTCCAACACTTACAACAACTGCTCTGACAAAAGTGGGTGGTACAACAGCTACAAGTGGTGGATTTATTTCAAATAACGGTGGAGCCCTGGTAACGTTACGTGGTAATTGTTGGAGTACTAATCCGATTCCTACTATTA
>Ga0302210_10001137_pt1 | contig 11438 bp, 7 predicted proteins | sample II_Fen_E3_2_FD_198793 | JGI IMG/M metagenome (GOLD analysis project Ga0302210, IMG submission 198793) | Peat permafrost microbial communities from Stordalen Mire near Abisko, Sweden - II_Fen_E3_2 | ecosystem: Environmental > Terrestrial > Soil > Wetlands > Permafrost | place: Sweden: Abisko... | reverse complement strand
ATTTTGCTGATAAAGACAAATATGATTATGCATCCCGCGATTTCGAAGATGCCATTGACAACTACGACAAAGTACTCGAAATTATCGGGGAAATTGCTGCTGATGTTATAGCACCGAATGCCGAAAGCGTTGACCATGAAGGTCCACAGGTTGAAAACAGCCGCGTGATCTATGCCCGTGGAACACAGGAAAACCATGATGCACTGACTCAGGCCGGTGTGTATGGAATTACCCTTCCACGTCAGTATGGTGGGCTGAACTTTCCAATGGTAGCCTATGTTATGTCGGGCGAAATGGTATCACGTGCTGATGCAGGTTTTGCTAATATATGGGGTTTACAGGATTGTGCGGAAACAATTTCCGAATTTGCATCTGATGAAATCAAGCAACAATATCTGCCACGTGTTTGTGAAGGAGCTACCTGTTCAATGGACCTTACCGAACCGGATGCCGGATCGGACCTGCAAGCTGTACAGTTGAAAGCTACTTTCAACGAAGAAGATGGAATGTGGTATCTGAACGGTGTAAAACGTTTCATCACCAATGGTGATGCGCAAATAAAATTAGTACTTGCCCGCTCTGAAGAAGGAACTTCTGATGGCCGTGGGTTATCTTATTTTGTTGCCGAAAACAAACATGATCATACGGTGTTAGTGCGTCGTATTGAAAATAAACTTGGTATCAAAGGTTCTCCAACCTGCGAGTTGGTATTCAACAACACTCCTGCACAATTAGTCGGAACCCGCCGTTTGGGTCTGATTAAATATGTGATGTCGTTAATGAATGGTGCCCGTTTAGGTATTGGTGCGCAATCAGTCGGATTATCTGCAGCTGCTTATAACGAAGCATTGGCTTATGCCAAAGATCGCCGTCAGTTTGGGAAAGCGATTATTGAATTCCCTGCCGTATATGAAATGGTATCGATTATCAAGGCAAAACTTGATGCTTCACGTGCTTTATTGTACGAAACAACCCGTTTTGTTGACGTTTATAAAGCTTACGAAGCTATTGAAAACGAACGAAAACTTGAACCGGAAGAAAAAGCAGATTATAAAGAATTTTCAAAACTGGCAGATGCATTGACTCCAATGCTCAAAATGTTTACCAGCGAATACGCCAACCAAAATGCATACGACAGCATCCAGGTACATGGTGGTTCAGGCTTTATGAAAGATTATGCCTGCGAACGGTTATTCCGCGATGCACGTATTATGACCATCTACGAAGGAACGTCACAGTTACAGGTAGTAGCTGCTATCCGCCACGTAACCACAGGTAATTACCTGAGAATAATTCGTGATTATGATGCGCAGCCTATCAAACCTGAATTCAGTTCATTCCGCAAACGCCTGCAGATTATGACAAATCTCTATGGCAATGCCGTAGCACGTGTAAATGAAGCAAAGAGCCAGGAATATCTTGACTTCCAGGCACGCCGTTTGGTAGAAATGGCAGGTCATATTGTAATGAGCTACCTGCTTATCATCGATGCTTCACGTGATACGGAGGATTTATTCCGCAAATCAGCTGAGATCTACCTGAACTATGGTGAAGTGGAAGTACGACGTCATGCTGCCTTTATCAAAACATTCGATGTTGAAAATGTGGATATCTACAAAGTAGTATAACTCCGGGTTCAAATCAATTTATGACAAAGCGCTCCATAGAATCAAAATTCCATGGAGCGCTTTTATTTTATCTGTACTATCGATTGCCTGACCCTGTTTATTTGTCACTTCTTTTTACCACCCCAACATACCGGCACTGTTCGCCCCCATTGGTAATACCTTCCATAACGATATTATAATCATTGGCATTATCTGCCGTATAGAATTTTATATGTACAACACCGTTACTATCTGCAACAAGCTTCGGATTCCAGTAAATGGTTGTCCTTAGATCAGGCAGGGAACTATTCAGTACTCTTGAAACCTCATAGGTTGGAACATAGAATTGGGCAGGGCGTTGATATCCCAGCGGAACTATATATGCTATACTAGAAACCGGAGTTGCGATCCTTCGGTTAAAAACCTTCATTGTAATGGCAATAGCTCCATCTATTCCCTTCGATCCGAAGACAGTTGCACTGGTGCCTCTAAAGATCTCTATATTTTCCACATCGTTTGAACGCAGATAGGAAATATCCTCGATATCCTTATATTCAATACCATCAACCAATAACAATGGTTTACCTGTTTCATGGAATGGACTCTTTATTGTTCCCCGAATGATTATTATATCACCGTGAATCTCTATCCCCGGAATGGTACGAAGAATACTCAACATATCCACATTAGGAAATTTTTCCAATTGTTCGGATGTGAGTCCTGAATTAGCCTTCCCGGAATAATAATATTTCTTTGATTCCGGTTCTTTGAATCCCTTGACTGTTACTTCCGAAAGATTTACGACACGCATCCCACCATCTGTAAAATACTTTTCTTTGCTCTGCTTTAAATAGTCATTCATTGCTGAAGCATTTGGATTCCATGGAGTCGGAATAAACATATACGGTTTTGGGAATTCTTCGGGATTTGGATCAATCTCAATATCGCTCATGCCTGACTTAATGGCTTTCAATGCAAATGAAGTACTGTCCGGAAATTCGATACGATCGATCTGGTATCTGCCGAGGCTATCGGTTTCGGTAGTTCGCATTAAGTTATTATACGATGAAAACATGATAACACTTTTCTTTTTTGAAGGTTTATTGAAAAGAGTCAGCACTTTACCGGATAGTGCCTGACCTTCTTCCAACGGATAAACGGGTGCTTTATAAACGGCTTTCACAATATCGGAAGTATTAAAGCGTCTCCAGCCCTGTGTCATCATCAGTACGTCCGTCTTCTCCCTGGTATCTGTTTTATTATCTACAAAATACCCTGCCGGATCTTCAATATACCCTTTGATATCGGATGACAATAATAAATAGCTCTGTATATTATCTGCCCGCGAATCTAACTTCACAATATGGCTGTCGGTTATGCTTACAGAGAAATTTCCACTTACCTGTTCTTCGAAAGCTGAATGTACATTCAAGCTAAGATCTACTAATTCACGCTTGCCATAAGAGGGTTTATTACTTTCCATTGCAATTTCAGGGAATGAATTATTGCGGATAAAACTCAATCGTTCGCAAAAAGTATGTCCTAACGTATCGATAACAGAGAATGAAACGATACCGGGTGGAAGTAAAGACTCAAGGATTTGCCCACCTAGTTTTTCAAATGGCTGGACTACAAAAACTTTTCCGCGTGAATGGACTAATAAATAGAGAGACTCAGTTGGAATCGATGTTTGGTTTACAATTTCATACAATATCCTGTTTCGACTGTAACGTAAATGGATAGCAACAGCTTCAGCTTCCGTCTTAGGCAATTCAAACCGTTTTTCAATACCGTCAGGATTTTTTACTAATGCGTAATAACTTTCATTAGGTTGTGTCTGAAGGGCAAATTTCCCCATACCCTTATATGTGGTTGAAAATTTAGAAACCTCTTCATTTTTATCCGTAAAAATTCTGCCTGTTACTTCCTGCGATAACCCATCTTTACCAATGGCTTTAAATGCCAGTGATTGCAAGTCATTATTCAACAACACCCCGCTTTCCGGGAAAAACTGCACATCAAAGTCCGTACTGAATGCTGGGAGGTAGAAAGTATTTTTATACTTTAAATCATCCATGGAGATTCCAATACTCTTTTTAGAATTATCTTTTGAATCAACCGCTATCTTCCAGTTTAACATTCCCGACTGATTCGTCACCAGATACATTTTCTTATCCAACGAACCGTTCCATTTTTGCTCAATCCCAACTCTTTTATCTGAAATCGGGTTATGGGAAGCATCCGTAAAAGTTAATGTGACCGGTATTAATCCATCCGACGGAGTGCCATACGTTATTACAGGGTTAACATTGTCGTCAATGGCATTGCCTATCATAATATTTTTGCTGAAGAAAAAACTATTATCAACATTTTGCATCCAAAGCGTATATGCTCTCAGTGCATAAGTCCCGGAAGGTTGTTCAGCCTTTAATTTTAAATGTCCTGAAAAGCCAAGAGAATCCCTTTTGATCTTTACCCGATAACATACAGAATCAGATTTATCGATTAATTCAACGTATAAATACTGACTTAATGCTGTCGGCTCATTGGTAGTGGCATTTACAAGATAACCCTTAAACCAGAGATCCTCTCCGGCACTGTAATAAGGCTTGTCTGTCTGGAGATAAACTTTCTCATTCGGGGCATAAACAAATTGATTTGTAAAACGGTGGGTAATGATATCGGAAAAACTTTGCTCAATCTTGTCTGCAGCGTTCAAAACAACGGATAATACAAGAAAGCATCCGAGAAAAACGGAAGAAATAATATTTCTCATAGTAGAAGAATTAGAATAAGGTTATACTGAATATATATACACTACGAATCAAAATCTCAAGCTAATAAAGAAAAAACAGGATAAATCCGTATCCATGCAAATAGAATAGATTTAAAACATATTCGCAGATATACATTATTTTACACATTACAAATTTAATGCCAATTTTAAGTTAATGCAATAGGTTTTATAAATTAATAAAAAAAATGCTCCCTCAATTTTAATTTCAGGGAGCATTTTAATAATATAAACTTATAGCTTACCGGTCTTCCCTACGCAACACGCCGGTATAGTGGCAGAGTTCGCCTGTATCTGTAATTCCTTCAAGGACCACTGTGTAATTATTTGCTTTATCAGCCGTATAGAACTTTATATGTACCACCCCGTCATTATCAGCTACAAGCTTCGGATTCCAGTAAATGGTGGTTCTTAGGTCAGGCTGAGGACTGTTCCTTACACTATCAACCTCAAACCTGGGTATATAGAATTGTGCCGGTTTCTGGTAACCCAATGGAATAATGTGCGACAAACTCAGAGGTGTACTTACTTTTATAGATGCTCCTTTTTTGAGCGATATGGCAATAACTCCACTTCCGCCTCTTGACCCGAAAATAGCTGCACTGGCACCTTTAAAAACCTCAATGCTTTCTATATCGTTCGTTGTCAAATAGGATATTTCATCCATATCCTGCGTTTGGATATTGTCAATTAAAAACATTGGGCTACTCATACTTCCACGAATAGAAATTTTATCACCTGTCACCTGAATCCCCGGAATGGTGCGAATCATATCCAACAAACTCATTCCCGGAAATTTATCAAGTTGCTCGGAAGTCAGTTCATTATCGGCCATGCCTGAATAATATTCATTCTGAGTATCCGTTTTTTTTGCAGCTTTCACAGTAACCTCGGAAAGATTGACAGCGCGCATTCCACCTTCATAATAATACTTTTCTGTACTTTGCTTGAAATAGTCCTGTTGTGCCTTTTCATTATCTGCATTTAAAAGAGTAGGGATAAACACATGGGGTTTTGGAAAATCATCTGCGTCAGGCACTATCTCTACATCTGCAATACTTTTACCCTTTTTAGCCTTCAGGATAAACGAAGTACTGTCCGGAAAATCTATCGCATCAATCATATACCTGCCCAGACTGTCAGTCTTTGTCATTCGTATCATGCTTTTATAAGGCGAAAACATGATGATAGCGCTTTTCTTTGACGGCTTGTTAAATAAATTCAGCACTTTTCCTGTTAGCGCCTGACCTTCTTCCATATAAAATGTCTGGGGCTTATAAATTCCGTTCATAATATCAGATGTTTTAAAACGACGCCATCCCTGAGTCATCATTAATACATCTGTTTTCTCACGTGTTGAAGTCTTATTATCTACAAAATAAGCTCCCGGGTCTTCAATAAACCCTTTTAAATCGGATGAAAGCAATAAATAACTCCGGATATTATCAGCAAGGGAATCGAGTTTCACAGTACGGCTGTCGGTAATACTGACAGAGAAACTCCCTTTTGTTATATCACTACCAGAGGGTTGGAGTTTAAAACTCATGTCAACAGCTTCTCGTTTACCATACGCTGCTTTATCGCTTTCCATTGATATTTGAGGAAATGAATTGTTCCGGATAAAACTTAAACGTTCACTAAAAAAGTGTCCCAGTGAATCAATTACAGAAAAAGAAGCTATTCCCGGAGGAAGCAATGTTTCCGACATCTGACCTTCAGATAAGTTTAGACGTTGAATAACGTATACTTTCCCACGTGAATGAACCAACAGGTAAAGTGATTTATTCGGAATGCCGGTATGATTTACCACTTCATACAATATCTTTCCCCTGTTATATACCAAATGAATTGCTACCCCTTCCGCTTCTGTTCTTGGAAGTTCAAACCGTTTCTCCTGACCGTTAGCCGTCTTTACCAACGCATAATAACTTTCGTTTGGCTGGGTTTGCACAGCGAATTTTCCCATTCCTTTATGCAACGTTGATATCCCTGTAATTTCCTCATTCTTATCGGAAAACACTTTTCCTGTAACATCAACAGATAATCCATCTTTTCCTATCGCTTTAAATGCAATTGATTGCAAATCGTTATTGAGGAACACCCCACTCTCAGGAAAGAACTGAACATCAAAGTCCTGACTAAATTCAGGAAGGAAGAAACTATTTTTATATTTTTGATCTTCCATGGAGACTTCGAGATTCTTTTTGGAATTATCATTCGGATTAACCGAAATTACCAGCTTTATTTTACCTTCATTATTAGTCACTATGCCCACTTTCTTTTTTAAGGCACTGGTCCAATTCTGGGTAATTTCCACTTTTTTGCCTGAAACAGGGTTATGGGAGTCATTGGTAAAAGCAATGGTAACAGGCACTAATCCATTCACCGCTATGCCATAGGTGATATTACTGGTAATGCGGTTATCAATGCCATTTCCGATAAGTATGTTCTTACTGAAAAAGAATTCATCCGGTGTATTTTGCATCCAATAGGTATAAACCCTAAGGGAGTAGTTTCCGGAAGGGATTTCAGGTTTCAGCTTGATATGGCCGGCAAAACCCAGGGAGTCTTTTTTTATTTTCAGACGATATATTACCGAATCCAGCTTACTGATTAGTTCAACATAAATAAATCTGCTGTAAGCAGTTGGTCTGAGCGTGGTGGCATTTACCAGATATCCTTTAAACCAGATTTCTTCCCCGGCACTATAATAAGGTTTGTCTGTATGGAGATACACCTTTTCCTGTGGGTTGTTGATCCATTGTTTCGAAAAACGGTTGGTAATGAGTGTGACAAAATCCGGAACAATTTTATTCTCCGAATACGATTGAATGAAAAATGTTATAAAAAGACCCAGGAAAATGGTTGTGGTTTTTTTTCTCATAAAGTAGAAGATAAAAAATGAGGAAATAGTATTATTTCAAATTATATACTTGTACCCTGGATTCTGTTTTATTTCATACTAATTTTAACTGATTAGCAAGACAAAACTAAGAAAAAGAATTGGCATGGCTAATATGTTTCATAGTTTATTGTTTTTAATAAGAACTATTCGTTGCTTATTAGACAATTCTGCTTTCAAAAAGTTTAATATCACACAAATTTAGTACAAAGTTGGAGATTGCACGCACAAAAAAAGCCTATCAATGTATGATAGGCTTCTCTGATGATGTGACAAAAGTCAATTAGTATATACTAAATTACTTTTACATTTACTGCATTCAATCCTTTTTTGCCTTCTTGCAAATCAAATTCGACGGTGTCGCCTTCACGAATCTGATCAATTAACCCAGAAATGTGTACAAAATGTTCTTTTTTTGAACCATCTTCGCTGATGAATCCAAATCCTTTAGATTCATTGAAGAATTTAACTGTTCCTTTACTCATTGTTGATAATTATTATTTAATGTCCTACAAAGATAGTGTTATATAATTATATTTCAAAGTTTTTTATCATTTAATTAAAAAACTTCTTCTTTTTTTATTGTCCATGCAATTAAGTATACTGAATATACTCTAAACGTGCCTGTTTTACTGGACTTCTTATTTTATTCATACACTTTATTTTTAAAAATAAAAACTCTTTTCCGTCGATTTTTGCTGTTTAGCATAGTCTTTTTGAGCTAACAACTCTTTTTATTGTTAACGAAAAGCTTATTTTGCCTTTAATTTAATCCGTGCTAATGAAGTAACAATATTTCTTGGAGCAAATCGAACTGACTGTGCCAATAAATTATTTACTACTCCGTGAATTGCTACAGTTTTTCCTTCCATCATCTTTGTATAACCAAATTCAGCTACTTCTTTCGATGTTGCAATCTGATTTCCTTTAAACAGATTACTGTCGTCCAATGATGACGCCGCTTTAAATCCTGTATCGGTAGCTCCCGGGCACAAGGCGGTTACAGTAACTCCCGTTCCTTTTAATTCATTGGCTATTGCTTCGGAGAAACTCAATACAAACGCTTTTGTTGCAAAATATACCGACATGGTTGGCCCTGGTTGAAAAGCAGCTGTGGATGCAATGTTCAGAATTTTACCGTACTTATTCTGTATCATATCCGGTAGAAACAACCGGGTTAAATACGTCAGGCATGTTATATTCAGGTTTATCATTTCCAATTGCTTTTCCCAGTTTGTTTCGGCAAACAAACCGAAATCACCAAATCCGGCATTATTAATCAGGTAATCCACCCGGATATTCAGATTTTTCACCGCATCATATACAGCTTTTGGAGCATATTGATCCGATAGGTCTTTAACAATAATAACTACTGAAATACTGAATTGCTTTTCCAATTCAAATTTCAGTGCTTCCAGTTTATCCTTGCTACGTGCTATCAAAACCAGATTATCCCCTTTTGAGGCATGCACCCGTGCAAATTCTTTCCCCAGTCCCCCTGAGGCTCCCGTTATTAATGCTGTTTTGTTCATACTTGGTTTTTCACTCTCCATGAGGGTTTGTTTTTTCAATTGTCTTACTACTATCAACAATATTAAAATCAAATGGTTTAATCCGGCAACTATTTTTTATAGAGTATCCGCACCTGTGGCAGCATTGCTACAAAAAGAATGGCAAGGGCAATGCCCATATAAAGGGTATGCGACCAATGTACCATTTTCATGACAATCATTTCGGTTTGTATCCATATAATCAGGGCAAAACCAATATAGATGCTGTACGTCCAGGCCCAGTACATATCGTTGAAGAAATTAAAGAACTCAGGCAATCTCCATTTAGGCTTTTTAATAAGGGCGTAAACCAAAACCAGTGGAATAACCCCCAGAATCGTAAACAGTAGAATACCCGGTATCAGGAAACTGGTGAAAGGTGAATTCCCAATGGCTGATAATGGCATTCCCATCATCTCTCCTCCTGGTGACAGGATAAATACCCCACCCCCACCAAATGCTCCAAGTCCAAGGAAGCCTAACAAAAAAATAAGCATGCTTCGTGTTTTCATTTGATAATTCCGATTTATTAGAGTTGATTTATTTTAGGAGAGAAACAACAAAGTTCCTTTTGAATATTCACCTATCTTACATCACCTATTATTTGTAAAATCCTGAATATTGTATTGTTCTTAATATTGTCTACTTTTTTGTAACCCTATTGCAGGACTATACATACACTTCTCTCGTTGTTACCGACTACTTACTACTTACTCCTTACTCCTTGCCTCTTACCTCTTTTTCATTCCTCATTCCTCGTTCCTCACTCCTATATTAAAGATCATGCTTTGGATAAACGATCCCTGATTCTTTCCGAACTTCGTCCATTATCTCCACCAATTTCAGGGTATCGTTCAGGCTCCAGATATCGCTTTGGATCTTACCCTGACTAATACAATCGACTACTTCAATGGCTTCAAATTCATAGCCGTTGCCTTTCATCTCAAATTCAAACACATCTTCCCGTCCATCCGAATGAATCAACCTTACTTTCCCGGGGCAAAACCATTTATGCTCCAGTATTATCTTTCCGGTGGTTCCATGTATTTCGGCAATAGTGGGAGAATCAACCATAAATGATGAATACATCACGGCAAGGGCATTATTTTCATAACCGAACAAATAACTGCAGCTGGCATCTACTCCCTGTTCATTTAAATCTGCCATGGCTGAAACTTTTGTGGGTTTGCCAAGCAGCAGCAATGATAGGAAGATATTATATATCCCGATATCCAATATTGTCCCACCACACAGATCAACATTAAACTGACGATGATCAGGCCCTTTGTCCGATTTAAAAGCAAAGTATGCAGTAAGCATTTTTACATCCCCGATTACACCTGATTCAACCAGCTCTTTGGTTTTTATGATATTTGGCAGGAAACGGCTCCACAGTGCTTCCATTAGGAACAGCTTTTTCTCTGCAGCTTTGTCCATCAGTATCTTCACTTCGTTCTGATTAACCCCCATTGGTTTTTCGCACAGGACATGCTTATTATGATCCAGTGCCAGCAAGGTATTTTCCAGATGCAGGTTGTGAGGAGTGGCAATATATATAATGTCTATTTGCGGGTCGCGTACCAGTTCTTCATAACTTCCGTACGATACCGGGGCATTAAACTCGTTTGCAAATTGTAGTGCTTTTACTTTATCCCGTGAACCGACGGCATATAGTTCTGTATTTTCAACTACCTGAAGGGCTGTTGCAAATACTGTGGCTATCCGGCCGGTACCTAAGATACCCCATTTGATTTTTTTATTCTCCATGTTCATAATCATCGATTCGTTATTTTTTTTATTTTATCTAATGAAGAAACTCGTTCTGAAAACTTATTCCCCTAAGGGTTGCTTCGGTGTTTTTAATGTCAGCTGATAAAATGCCGCATCGAGCCATTTGCCGAATTTATAGCCTACTTCTTTCATAATGCCGGTCAGCACAAATCCCTCGTTTTCATGCAGCTTCATACTTACGGTATTGGATGTATCGATAACACCCACCATAATGTGAAAGTCCTGCTCTTCAGCTTTTTTAATTATTTCACCCAAAAGTATTTTCCCCAGGCCATGGCCCCTTTTATCAGCCCGCACATATACCGAATGCTCAATCGAGTATTTATAAGCGGGGCGCGTACGAAACATGCCATACGTCGAGAAACCCAACAGCATATTGTTCTCATCGAATGCTCCTACAATCGGAAAATTTCCTTTTTGTTTATCGGCATACCAGGCAACCATCATGTCCAGGGTACGCGTTTTATAATCGTACAATGCTGTTGAATTCAGGATTGCATCATTAAATATATCCAGTATCTCAGGTAATTGTTGTTCTGTACAAGGTCTTAATTCCATGTTAGTTGATTGGTTAATTAGTTTATTCGTTGATTGGTTCCGTGTTCCGTGTTCTTGGTTCTTGGTTCTTGGTTCTTGGTTCTTGGTTGATTCGTTGATTCGTTAATTGATTAATTGGTTAATTAGCTTATTGGCAATGTCTTATATTAAATAGTAAATAGTAAATTAAAAAATAGTAAATGATTAAATGTTTTGTTTAAAAAACTCATTTACCCTTTCCATCGTTTCTTCTTCCG
>Ga0302210_10001134_pt1 | contig 11449 bp, 12 predicted proteins | sample II_Fen_E3_2_FD_198793 | JGI IMG/M metagenome (GOLD analysis project Ga0302210, IMG submission 198793) | Peat permafrost microbial communities from Stordalen Mire near Abisko, Sweden - II_Fen_E3_2 | ecosystem: Environmental > Terrestrial > Soil > Wetlands > Permafrost | place: Sweden: Abisko... | reverse complement strand
TTTCTTTCAGTCTATTTGTAAATGTGGATTTTCCAGAACCGGTTCCTCCGGCAATTCCAATAATAATAGGATGCAGATTATCGGTTTCCTGATGATTCATGTGTAAATCTCCTTTCCTTTCAAGCCATTTATTTTTCCATAAAACATTCACGTTTCAGTTGATTTTATGTTTTATTCATGCTATATTAATTTCGTTGTGACACATTTTTACAGATCGGGGTGTGGCTCAGTTTGGCTAGAGCGCTATCTTAGGGAGGTAGAGGTCGCGTGTTCGAATCACGTCACTCCGACGCTTATAATTGGCAGAAATCAAGGTAATAACGTGATTTCTGCCATTTATTTTTCTTTTTCAGGTAGTTCTATATAAACTATTCTGCTCCTTAAAACCCTTATCTTTTCTGCTAAAGCCACATTGCTCACTATCATATCATGTTCTTAAGTCATTGAAAAGACCCCCTCTGTTAATATTAACATCAGCCAGTATTTCATGCAATTCCATTCTGCATTGATATTGCATAGGGCAATCCAATTCCATTGTAACCCGATAACATTTAATTTCCTTGTAAATAGTAGTAATATCTTAAGAAAGGCTTATTGCATATTAGTGTGAAAGCTGAGATATTTATATTAGAAGAAACGAAGTGTGAAAAATGGATGATTGGAAAAATGATCGACTGGCCTCGGCCCTTGATGGAACAAACCCCACATTGGTAATAAAAATGAAAAGTGGGCTTGTTGTACTTGGTGATTCTCAGCTATTACCCGGCTATTGTATTCTTATGGCTTACCCTATAGTCAGATGTCTTAATGATCTGGATATACAAAGAAGATCAGACTTTCTTCTTGACATGAGTCTTTTAGGTGACGCAATACTTGACGTTTGTAAGCCCGCAAAAATCAACTACGAAATATTAATTAATGCTGCGGATTTTTTATATGCTCACGTATTTCCCAGATATAAATGGGAACCAGAAGAACGAAAAATAATGCCTGTTTGGTTATATCCGAAAGAATACCGCTTTTCACCTGAAAATATGTTTTCGGAAGAAAAGCATAGCAATATGAAAACTCAAATTGCCGGGAAATTAAGGGAACTGATGAATAAGAATTATTAATTGTATAAGTTCATGTTGTGTGTAAACTTGGAAACGTGCCATGTTCATCGCCATTGGTGGGTAAAGCAGCAGGCATTCATTATCTTAAGTACTTGCCCTGATATACTCTATTCTTTATCTTATTCTGTTTTAAAAGTGTAAGGATCATTATACCTACGAATATCAGTACCAGTGAAAGCATCTGCGAGACCCTGATGTTGCCTGCCAGATACAAACTATCTGTCCGTAATCCTTCTATTAAAAACCGTCCCAGACCATATCCTATAAAATAAACTGCAAGCAGTGTTCCATCTTTTTTAGATTTTCTCGCAATGAATAGCAAAACAGAAAACAGCACAATATTCCACATGCTTTCATAAAAGAACGTTGCCTGATGCCATTCACTTACAGAATCAATATATACTCCATATGGAAAGAACTGTAACTTAGCATTTGTGATTACTGCTCCATAAGCTTCCTGATTCACAAAATTACCCCAACGCCCGATTGCCTGTCCCAGAACCAAACTAGGTACGACTAAATCTATAAGTATGAATAGCGGAATTTTATGCCACTTGCAGAAAAGGACCGTTGCTAGCAACCCACCGATCACACCCCCGTATATTGCCAGTCCACCTTCACGGGTTGCAAAAATACGGATTGGATCTTGTATATATTCCTTCCACTTAAATATAACATAATAAGCACGTGCACATACAATAGCCAGAGGAATTGCTATCATTGCCAAATCAAAAATCAAATCCGCATTATAACCTTTCTTTTCTGCCCTGTAGGAAGCCAATAATATTCCAAGTACCATTCCGACTCCGATTATCACACCATACCAGGCAATGTTAAATCCTTTTATTCCAAATAAATTTTCAATCATGTACCGGCTCATCTTCATTCCTCATTTCAGCTTTTATATAAATTTATGTCTTCATTCCATCATTTATATTTGCATAACAGAATTATCTGTTTATAATATTCCCTATAATATATTGTTTATATATCATTGGAGGTGTGTGGCAATGACTTTGAGACATCTGAAAATTTTTGCAACTGTATGTAAAGAAAACAGTATTACCCTAGCAGCAAAAAAGCTATATATTTCACAACCCGCTGTCAGTGCTGCAATAAAGGAACTTGAAATATTCTACGGCAGCCCATTGTTTGATCGAATATCAAAGAAATTATACCTGACCGAAGCTGGAAAAACCGTCTATCAGTACGCCATTCATATTACTTCTCTTTTTGATGAATTAGAGGAAAACATCAAAAATCAAACTTCAGAAACCGGATCAATAAAAATAGGTTCCAGCATCACAATTGGTACTCATCTGATCACTGAATATATTCAAAAATTTTCAAAACAACATCCTAATGTTAAACCCTATGTAACCATTGATAGTTCTGATGTTATTGAACATATGATTTTAAATAATGAACTGGATTTTGGTCTGATTGAAGGTTTTGTTCATTCAGGTGATATTATTTCTCATGAGTTCATCCATGATGAGCTTATTGTTATTTGCAGTCCACAGAATCCACTCATCTATAAAGACAACTTAAACATTTCAGACTTGTCCAATCAAAATTTTCTAATGCGTGAAAAAAATAGTGGTACCCGTGAGCTAGCTGAATCTATCTTATCCCTGAATGGCATTTCATTGCATCCATTATGGGAAAGCAGCAGCACAGAGGCAATTATCAATGGAGTTTCAGGAGACATTGGCATTTCCATTCTTCCACTTCAGCTAACAGCAGAATATCTCAAGCAGAAAAAAGTGATGCGATTAAATGTAAACAATGTAAACTTCGACCGCCAATACCATATCATCTATCACAAAAACAAATATCTATCTCCTGCTGTTGCAGCATTTATAAAACTTTGCCACTCATGAAAAATCATTTTCCAAAAAACATTTTGATTGACACAGCTATCATAAATAGAGCAAAGACTTTTCTCAAAAGGTCGGGAGAAATCTGTTGTGCTATTTTACCTCCAAACATAGCTCCAATAAATACCATAACACATATGATAATGCCAGCTTTTATATCTACATTGCCACTTTTATAATATAAAATGAAGGCTGCAAGTCCAACGGGTGGTAAAAGAATTGCTAAGGATGTTCCTTGCGCTTTTAACTGTGAAAAACCGCAAATATAAATAAGTGCAGGCACAATCACTACTCCACCACCTATACCAAACAACCCACTTAAGATTCCAGCTATTAAACCTATTATAATAAACATAAGAATATTCAGCATTGACTCCTCCTATCCCCAAATATATATTCTATTCTATTTTATAAATCAACATCTGTAAAATTGTGTTTTATGATATAATATATAATCATTTAGTTATGTAGTATTACATTATCTCCATTCCATTAACTGATCTGCGCTCCCACAAAAAAGAAAAGCAAAAGGCAGAAATCATACACATCATGATTTCTGCCTTTTGTTTTTCTTTTTTTAAATAGTTCTATATAAACTATTTCATAAATTTAATACGTTTCTGTCCTGACGCCAAATTCTGCCGACTCTACCCATTCTTCAGCATGCCTGAGCATTGTTACCATTTCGTCAAGCAGCGAGAAATGAAGTTTTTCCTGCTCAATCAGGTATTGGAATAAATCGCCTTCTTTTTTGTCTGCAGCTTTTGCGAAAAAGTCAGTATAGAGATCTATGCTCTGTTTTTCTTTTTCCTTCGCTGTTTCATAAAATTCAAGCTGTGTTGGCTGTTCTCTGATCTCACTTTTGAAATTATCGGCATCCTTAAATATGCTTTTTATTTTGGCATAAGACTCCGTGTCTGGCAAATCATACGACAGCTCACTCTTCTTCTTTTGCAGAATTTGCGCATGCAGTCCTTCATCATTTGCTAAAATAAGGCATACCTTTTTTATGCTGTCATTTTCATTAAGTTTTGCCTGTTCCTTATAGTATTTTTCTCCATCAATTTCCATTTCAATTGCATAATCCAGTGTATTCATTATTCCACTCCTCTGCATTCTAATTATTTGATCAAAAAGAAGCTTTAATAACAGGATCGAGCTCTTCCGGTGTAACGGTAGGCTCATATCTGTTTTTAACGGTTCCGTCTTTGTCTATTAAGAATTTTGTGAAATTCCATTTAATACTGTTACCTTCCAGGTTCTCCGGATCATGTTTTGTCACAGTCCCCTGAAGCTTTTTTCCGCTTTCTTTGTCCAGTTCAAACCCCTTAAATGGAGCCGCTTCGCAAAGAAATTTAAAAAGTGGATCTGCGTTTTCACCTTTAACATCGATTTTTGAAAATATTGGGAAAGTCACGCCGTAATTCAATTTACAGAACGATGAAATTTCTTCATCACTGCCGGGTTCCTGTGCAAGAAATTGATTGCAGGGGAATCCCAGTATCACAAACCCCTGATCTGCATATTTCTGATACAGTTTTTCCAGCCCTTCATATTGTGGTGTAAAGCCGCATTTACTTGCTGTATTTACAATGAGAACAGGCTTGCCCGTATATTCTGACAGGGAAACTTCTCTGCCTTGCGTATTTTTAACTTTAAAATCATATATACTCATCTTTACAAGCTCCTTTTCTTTGTCAAAAATCACGATATCAAATCAGAATTTATGATACATTTCATTTTTCGCTCCACATACAGGGCATTGATCCGGCGCTTCATCCAAAATAGTATGACCGCATACCGGGCACACATAAATTGCCTTTAGATCGATATCCTTACCGGCGTTAACTGCCTCCAAAGCTTTTTGAAAAAGCGCTGCATGCAGCTTTTCTGCCTCCAGTGCAAAGTGAAAAGAACGCTTCGCATCTGTTTCATTCTGAAAATCGGCTGCATTCAGATAAACCGGATACATCTGTTCTACTTCGTGCAGCTCGCCATTGATTGCTCCCTGCAGGTTGGACGCAGTTTTATATGCTCCAAAGACACCACCAGCAGTCACTGAAGCATCTGCAGAATTACCCCCGATTGCCTTGAAATGATTTGTTGCATGTACCTGCTCTGCAAAAGAAATTGCACGAAACAGTCTGGCTACATTCGGAAAGCCTTCCTTCTCCGCCATGTCGCCCCAGATAAGATAGCGCATGTGCGCCATGCTTTCCCCTGCGTATGCGGAATGAAGAAAATCAGAAGTCATTGCATTTTTTACTGACATTTTTAATACCTCCTATTTGAATTTCAACTAAATATATTGTTTGATCAACCGGTTCACTGTATCCGGATCAGTTTTTCTGTCAAGCAACGGAATATTCTGTTTCAGCACCTGATTCTTTTTATGAAAAGTGCTCTTCCGCTCTGAATAGATGATTCCTATCGGGATATGGTCACCGAACTCCATCGCTTTTTGCATAGCATCTGCCTTGTTTTTGAAATCATAAGAATCATCCAGTTCATATACCCGTTTGCTGTACCAGGCATATGTGTTTGTCTTATTAAAGCTCACGCATGGCTGAAGAATATCGACCAAAGCATAACCCTCATATTCTATTGCCTGTTTCATGATGGATATCAAATGTTCCTGATTGCCTGAAAATGCACGTGCAACAAAACCTGCACCGGAGGCAATGGCCAAAAGTATCGGATTGAGCGGTTCATTGAAGTTTCCATCCGGCTGAACTCCCGTTACCAGCCCGAGTATCGAGGTTGGGGATGCCTGTCCTTTTGTAAGACCATAAATTTGATTGTCGTGAACAAAATGCGTTATATTGACATTGCGCCGAATATTATGGATAAAATGGTTACCGCCCTCACCATAAGAATCACCATCTCCGGTATCTACAACAACTGTCAGTTTTTCATTGGCAATTTTCGCTGCTGCAGCCGCAGGAAGTGAGCGTCCGTGAAGACCGCAGAAAGAATTCGCGCTGATATACTGAGGCGTTTTTGCTGCCTGACCTATACCAGCGGCAATCAAAACTTCAGAAGGACGTTTGCCTGTCTGCTCCAGAGCAGTTTTCAGACATTCCAGAATGGTAAAATTTCCACAGCCGGGGCACCATGCGGTTTCATGCGTACAAAAAGTTTCCATGCTCATTTTATTTCCCCCTTCCGAATGTGCTCAGCAATCTCTTCTCCTGAAATCTGCCGGCCATCGTATTTCAGTACACTTCTTTCACAGATAATACCTGTCTCTTCCCGGATCAGACCACCCAGCTGACCGGTTGCATTCTGCTCAATATTGATAATGTGGCTGGCTTTTGCCGCCTTTTCTTTCAATAACTCAACTGGCAGTGGATAGATATCACCAAATACCAGGGCAGCATAGCTGCCATGATGATCCTCATTCAGAATATTTACAGCTTCTTTGATTGGTCCCCAGACTGAACCCCACCCAAGGAGAAGAGTACCAAATCCATCTGCTCCAATGAATTCCGGTTCCTGCAGTTCATGCTTAAGACCTTCCAGTTTTAGCATGCGTTTGTCCATCATACGTATACGAACTTCCGCAGATTCGGTAAGATGACCCTCCTCATCATGCTCATCACTGTCAATATTTACAAGATGCTCTGTTTTACCAGGAATAAGACGGGGAGAAACTCCATTTTCTGTATAACGATATCTGAGATATTCACCTTCTCCGGAATACTCCGCTGCCGGCTGCGCTACATCGATTTTTTGTGGATCAAATGGTTCAACCGTTGATGTTGAATCTCCAAGATACTGATCACTCAGCAGGATCACGGGAATTTGATATTTTTCCGCTAAATGAAAAGCACGCATTGTCTGATAAAAGGAGTCGCCAGGATTTCTCAAAGATATGACCATACGAGGAAATTCACCCTGAGATGCAGAAATTACAAATTTCAAATCACTCTGTTCCGTACGTGTTGGTAAACCGGTCACAGGACCCGGACGCTGAACGTCAATTACAACAAGCGGAATTTCTGCCATACCGGACAGCCCAAGTGCTTCCACCATAAGTGAAAAACCACCGCCGGATGTACCTGTCATGGCGCGTGCCCCTGCATAGGATGCGCCTATTGCCATATTGATAGCAGCAATCTCATCCTCTGCCTGTTCCACCACTATTCCTGCGTCATCAGCATAGGAAGCAAGTGTTTCCAAAATTGCTGTTGATGGAGACATGGGATAAGCGGAATAAAATCGAAGACCGGCTGCGATGGCTCCCAGTGCAACCGCTTTGCTGCCGGATATGAGCATCCAGTCACTGTACTGCCCGCTAAGATGCTGAAAGCGCTGTTCAGCCAACAGATATCCTTCCTTTACCGCTTTTAAATTGATATCAAGATTCTTCTTACTTACAAAAGTATTCAAAACATCTGCGATACCGTCTATTGATTCTCCAAACATTTTCAGAATGACACCGACCAGAATACTTCCTGATACACGAGGGTTGCCAAGTTCCTTTGACATTGCTGCTGTATCCACTTTGATCAGACGCGGATCATCATCAGTCAGTTTACTGTCACAAAGAATAAAACCGTTTTCCAGAAGCTGTCCTTTATGCAAATCAATTGTTTCCTGATCGAGAGCAACAATGCCGTCCAGTTGGTCTGAATGTGAATATACCTGTTCGGTTCCAAATCGTATCAGCGAAAAGTTGTGACCGCCCCGTACACGGGACATAAAATCCCTGACTGTAAACACATTGTAGCCAGAGCGTTTTAGCAGCTTTTCAAGAATTGCCGCCGTCGTATCAATTCCAAGACCTGCCGCTCCGCCTATAAGCAAGTTGTACATTGCATTACCTCCTTCAAATTTTATCTGTAACACACCTGAAATCTAATTAATTGAACCATTTTTGAAATAACTTTGTAAAATGATATCATAATAACTATATATCTTTTAATGATGTTTTTCAATTAATAAACTAATTATTTCACTTTTTTGCATTAGTTTTCAGCATTCATTATTATATTTCAGCAGTATACTTTCATCGTTCTATTTTATTCAATCTTTTTTCACATTAGCAATCGTTCCTATAAAAGCTTTTAACACTATCCAATAAAAGCATAGATTGCTGATACCATACTAAAAGTCAGCTCATCCGTTCATCCGTAAGAGTTTTCTCATACTGGGCGGATCAAAAAAGGAACGCTTTCAACAAAGCGTCCCTTTCTGGTCATTTTCATATATTCACATCATAAATTTTTTCCATAGTTCTGACTTTATTAACAGAGATCTAATTTATGCAGAACGTGCTGTCACGGGAAAACATCTACGCTCATAAATGGAGATGATGACAGCACACTCTGCTAGTGCAAATGGCTTGATTCTGGGGGAAAACTAATCATGCTCTTTTTGCCAACCTGAAAACCGTTCCAAAAGTATATGGTATTATATTACTATTACCTTTTTATACTATAGGAATAATTATTATTATATTGCATGTCTCTTCTTTTTTACAGCAACAATAAGTTGTTATCATTACAATCATTTATTGTAATCAGTTTATGATTTTTTCATTTACAATTTCAGTAAAATATTGGATGAATTTTATCTCATCATTGGAAAGTTTTTTCTCCGCCAGATAAAATACACCCATGGCACATGTACATGTAAAATCATCTATTTCCCGACAAATTACATCCTTGTTTTTGTATTCATAGGGAATTATATTCTTAGGCAGAATACCTATCCCCTTATTTCTTTTTATATATTCAAATGCAACACACATCTGAGATGTCGATAAAACAGCATGTGGGTAATATCCCCTTTCTCTTATTTCATCCCATAACAACGTTCCTCCTTTGGTATCTTTGGATAAAATAATCACATTCTTTTTCATTACATCATCCAGCTTTATTTTTTTATTTGAAGCGATCTCATTATCACTATGCATGTATAAAACAAACTTATCTGTCCAGATATGCATAAAATGAAATTTGAGCAGATTATCTGGTCTTGTTGAAATGCAAAGATCAATTAACCCCATCTCAAGATATTTTTCACAATCATAATGGCCCAATGCAATAAGTTCAATTCTTATTTGCGGATTATCATCATAAAATTGAAGCACACTGCACGAATATTCTGTGGAAGACATGATGCTTGTAATTCCAATTCTCAGCTTGCAATCCTTTTCTTTTACATAAGATAATTGATCCATCATATCTTCATACTCTCTTATGATTTTCTTATAATGTTCATAAACAATACTTCCCTGCAATGTCGGCTTTAGTCCTTTGACGGATCTGATAAAAAGTTTTGCTCCATATTTTTCTTCCGTTATTTTGATCAGTCGGCTAAGCCCCTGCTGCGAAATGTAATTTCGAGAGGAAGTTCTGTTAAAGGATCCATCTTCATACAACTGCATATAATATTTCATTTGCTGAATGTTCATTTTTTCCCCTTTAAAATCAAATTATCAGCTTCTATATTTCCTATTCCATTTCAAAATAAACCATGTTAAAATTAACCTTTCGTCTATTCTGTTTTCTTTCTATAATGATATCTGTTTCAGCCAGTTTTCTATTAAAAAGATCCATAAATTTATTCTTTTTTTTCCTTCATGCTATCTCTATCACACTTCATATTCTCTCTGGTTAGTATCTTCTATACTATATCTTTTCGTAATTTTATGCGTTTTTCGCATAATAGTCAATATGCGATAATCGCATACAATAAACTGTTTCTGAGGTGAAGATTATTGTATCAACATATAAAAGATTTAAGAGAAGATCATGATTTGACCCAGCAGCATATAGCTGAATTGCTTCATATCAGTCAAACAACTTACTCCAGATATGAAAACGGCTTGCTAGATATTCCCAGTTCATCACTAGTTACTTTAGCAAAATATTATAAAACCAGTGTTGATTATTTACTTGATTTGACCAACAATACATTGCAGCTTAATAAGTAGCTTTATCTTCATATGATTTTAGAATTACTGCAATTTTGTTTCATATATAATATTTCTCGAAAAAGGCAGTCCTTCCATTCTGGCTTTTTTATTTTGCTGCTCCTCATCTATTTTTTGATAAGAAATCATAAAGAGCTGCAATGAAAGCAAATTATTGTTTTCATTGCAGCTCTTTATAGAAACCATGTTCTTGATATCACTTTAAGTCAGCACCAGACTGCTTCATGTACTCCCTTAATCGATCAATATAAAACTTATAATTTTTCAATGATGTAGACGGTGCGACTTGATGATCTGATCCAGGAATATATCCTCCCTGCCTAATAACCGGTAATAATCTTTGGAATTCCCTTTCTATTGCTTCCGGACCTTTGGCAATTTCAAGTTTGTTAAAACTCCCGATAAACTTTAAAGTCGGAAAATTTTCTCTTACCTTTACAATATCCATTCCAGCATTAACATCCATTGGCAAAAAGCCTTCGATGCCAGCCTCTATAAAGTGTGGTATCATTAGTGAAAAATCTCCATCTGTATCCACCATAACACTGCCTACACCCGCCTGTTTCATCATCGGAACAATTTGCTTGTAATACTCACCAACAAATTCATCAAAACATTCTCCTGAAATCATTGACCCATTTTTGCCACTCAGATCTTCCATAAAATAAACCACATCAGGCTTAATAAGTTGGATAACCTTCATTAGTTTTGTCTGATATATCTTTAAAACATAATTATTAATATCATGCATCAATTCCGGTTCATCGTAAAATGCAAACAAATGTGCCTCAATTCCCATTAGTTCTCTTGGAACCCAGAAGAAACCTTCAATATTAAGGCGAATAGAATAATTCCCTTTTTCATGATCTTCTATAAGAGGACCATAGGTTTTTTCTATCAATTCATCCGTGAAATATTTTTCCAGTTCTCTGTTTCCATGTTCCTTTAATCGAGCCCAATCATCACCATTTTCTATAACCGGTTTATAATCAACCTCAAGCATTGATCCTTTTTTCTTCTCTACCAATCTCCCATATAGATCCTGTTTAATAGTATGTTCTGAAGTCTCTTCTATCATCTTTTCCTCAAATCTTCGAAAAGGAAGAACAAAATGAACCCTTCTTACAGGGTCAAACCCTAAATATTGTTCATACCTCATAACACCTTCTCCCCAATTAACCGGGAGATACTTTTCATCCTGATTGGCCTTATTCCCAACAATATTATTAGTTATATCTTTTGCTCCGTCTGCAATATCTGCAGTCATACCTTCTTCTTTAAAACGATTTGTGGTCAGTACCCATGGATAGAAAGTTTCTTCAACAGCTCCTCTTTCTTCGGGATGTTTAAAATTTAATGTAAAATTTTCTCTTTCACGATTCGTCATCTTTGTTAATCCTCCTCCATTTACATCTTCCATATGCTTTTTTCTTATTCTACGGTATACAAATTTTCAATCACATGGAAAAAGCAATCTAAATTATGGAAATATAAAAAACAAGGAAGCGACT
>Ga0302210_10001126_pt1 | contig 11466 bp, 13 predicted proteins | sample II_Fen_E3_2_FD_198793 | JGI IMG/M metagenome (GOLD analysis project Ga0302210, IMG submission 198793) | Peat permafrost microbial communities from Stordalen Mire near Abisko, Sweden - II_Fen_E3_2 | ecosystem: Environmental > Terrestrial > Soil > Wetlands > Permafrost | place: Sweden: Abisko... | reverse complement strand
GCATGATTCTACTTTCCGAAGAACGGCAACTCGCCAATGAAAGGAGCAGGGCGACGAATAGAATGGACAGTAGATATCGCGAAATTTGCATGTCTGAACTGACGTTAAGCTTTAATTATGAATAGGCATATATAAATAAGGTGGAAGATTTCTCTTTTTTGCGGCTTTTGTCCCTTTTTGTGGCAAAGATAAAACTTTTTTCGTAGTATTTCTTCTTTTAGCGCTGAAAAAGCACCGTTTTTGTGGTGAAAGTAGTTTTTTTTAAATAACTCTTTTGTAAGTTATTTCATTTTGCCTTAGATGAAAATAAAAATGCTTTAGATCTTTTAAAAAATGGCCTAGGTCTTTTTTTAAAAGATGCGGAACAAATTTATGAATTATGCGCTTCTTTTTAAATAGACGAAAGTGCGTTTTAAAAGAAAAGGAAGCATCTTCCATAAAAAAAGATTGAAAAGTTTGGTTGTTACAAGTATAGTTTGTATCTTTGCAACGTCAAAAAAACGCGTAGACCGTGGTCGATGATGCTTAACCATGCGCGCACCGCAAAGACAATGGCATATAGAATATGCGAATTATACCAATTAGTAGGATAGAGGAGGAGCTTGATAGCTCGCGTACGACCCACTCTACGGAGGAACTCGTGGCACAGCGTTTAACGCTCCTAGATGTAACACTCGCTACAGCCGAAAGCTGTTCTGGTGGGCGCATCGCCTCAAGGATTACATCTCTTGCGGGATGTTCTAATTTTTTCCTCGGTGGCATAGTGGCTTACGCCAATAGTGCAAAACAAGATTTATTGGGTGTTCGAAAAGAGACCCTTGATGAATGTGGCGCAGTTAGCGAAGCTACAGTCGTAGAGATGGTATGCGGTGCACAAAAAGCATTCGGCGCAATTTGCGCAGTTGCCACATCTGGCATTGCAGGGCCGGAGGGAGGAACTCCTTCGAAGCCTGTAGGAACCATCTGGATGGCAGCCGCTTACGGAGAAAAAATTCTTACCTACTTACAAACGGGCGACCAAGGACGTGCTGAGAATAGCAATAAAGCTGCAATAAATGCACTGAAATTGTTGCTCATGGCCGTGGATGAGAAATAATCCTTTTAGGAAAGAAATTAAAAATACGTGTAAATCGTCTTTTTTCGCTTTAATTGTTTGTTTATTTGGGATATAAGCGTTATCTTTGTGCTCGATTTGGGATAAATCCATAAAAGCAACAATAAATTATAGATAGAAATGTCAAAAATTTGTCAAATTACAGGAAAAAAAGCCATGATTGGCAACAATGTTTCACACTCTAAGAGAAGAACGAAAAGAACTTTCGATGTGAACTTGTTTACTAAAAAATTCTATTACGTTGAACAGGACTGTTGGATTAGTTTAAACCTCAGCGCTTCTGGTCTTCGTGTGATAAACAAAAAAGGGTTGGAAGCAGCTCTTAACGACGCAGTGGCTAAAGGCTATTGTGATTGGAAAAACATTAAAGTTATCGGTTAATTTTAAGAAATTACAGCAATGGCAAAGAAAGCAAAAGGCGGAAGAGTACAAGTTATTCTAGAGTGCACAGAACATAAAGAGAGCGGAATGCCCGGTACTTCTCGTTATATTACGACTAAAAATCGTAAAAACACTACAGAGCGTTTGGAGTTGAAGAAATACAACCCCATCCTCAAGAGAATGACCGTTCATAAAGAAATTAAGTAAATATAGGAGATTATAACCCATGGCAAAGAAAACAGTCGCAAGTTTGCAGGACGGCAAGGACGGCCGTGCATTTTCAAAAGTGATCAAAATGGTAAGATCTCCCAAGACGGGTGCTTACATGTTTGACGAGCGCATCATCCCTAACGAGCAGGTTGCAGACTTCTTGAAGAAGTAATCGCAATTCTCGTATAGTACATATACACGCAGCTCCCACCGACTTTAACGAGTAGGTGGGAGTTGCTTTTTTTTGTCCATTCCATCGCTCTTTTTTAATATATTTAAGTCAAAAAGCTTGCATCTATACAAGTATTTTTTTGTATCTTTGCCCCATATATTAAAAAGATAATTGATATGGGATTTTTTGGACTGTTTTCGAAAGAAAAGAAGGAGACACTTGATAAAGGTTTACAGAAAACAAAGGAAAGTGTGTTTGGTAAAATCGCTCGTGCAGTAGCAGGAAAATCGAAAGTGGACGACGAAGTGCTCGATAATCTGGAAGAGGTGCTCATCACTTCCGATGTAGGAGTTGAAACCACGCTTCGTATCATAGAGCGTATAGAAAAGCGTGTAGAACGTGACAAATACGTAAATACAACCGAATTACAACAAATTCTTCGTGACGAAATAGCAGCCCTTCTCTCTGAAACCAATGAAGAGGAAGTGGTTGACTTTGCAGCTCCCATTGCTCGTAAACCCTACATTGTTTTAGTGGTGGGCGTAAATGGAGTGGGCAAAACTACCACGATTGGCAAGTTGGCCTATCAATACAAAAAAGCAGGAAAAAAAGTATATCTCGGTGCTGCCGACACGTTTCGTGCAGCCGCAGTAGAGCAGCTTATCATTTGGGGAGAGCGTGTAGGTGTACCCGTTATTCATCAGAAGCAAGGCTCTGATCCGGCTTCCGTAGCTTTCGATACGGTGAAATCGGCGGTTGCCAATGAGGCCGATGTGGTGATCATCGATACTGCCGGTCGCTTACATAATAAAGTCGGGCTTATGAATGAGCTCACAAAAATAAAGAATGTAATGTGTAAGGTTGTCGATTATGCTCCCGACGAGGTACTACTTGTACTAGACGGCTCTACCGGACAAAATGCCTTTGAGCAGGCTAAGCAATTTACTCTAGCCACCGAAGTGACGGCTTTAGCTATTACGAAGCTTGATGGAACGGCGAAAGGCGGAGTAGTGATTGGTGTAAGCGATCAGTTTAAAGTCCCTGTAAAATATATCGGCTTGGGCGAAGGGATCGAAGACTTACAAGTGTTCCGTAGATCTGAATTTGTAGATTCGCTTTTTAGCTAAGCGAAAATCTTTATACATAATAGTTTATCAACGAAAGAAATGAAAGAAAATCGAATCGATTTGGTCACCATGGGGTGCTCAAAAAACTTGGTAGACAGCGAGAAGCTGATAAGCCAACTAGAGAATAGAGGATATTTTGTTCATCATGATGCAAAACGCCCCCAAGGAGAGATTGCGATTATTAATACATGTGGTTTTATTGGCGATGCAAAGAAGGAATCAATTGATATGATTTTAAAGTTTGCTGAAGCCAAGGAAAAAGGCAAGCTAAAGAAGCTTTATGTGATGGGTTGCCTTTCGGAGCGCTATTTAAAGGAACTTCAGCAAGAAATTCCGCAAGTAGATCGCTACTTCGGCAAATTTGATTGGGCCGGCTTACTCTCAGAATTCGATAGAGTAGGTTCTTATAGCTTCTCTTTTGAGCGCAGATTAACAACTCCAAAACATTATGCTTATCTAAAGATATCCGAAGGTTGTGATCGTCAATGTGCCTACTGTGCCATTCCGATAATGACGGGTGCGCATAAAAGTCGCTCGATAGAAGAAATCCTTCAAGAAGTACGTTATTTGGTTCAAAGTGGCGTAAAAGAGTTTCAGATTATAGCACAGGAACTTACCTATTATGGTCTTGATTTGTATAAGAAGCAACGTATTGCCGACCTCGTTGAGCAAATAGCATTAGAGCCAGGAGTGGAGTGGGTTCGCCTTCATTATGCTTACCCAGCTCATTTCCCCACTGATTTGTTGCGTGTGATGCGTGAACAACCTACGGTTTGTAAATACTTGGATATTGCATTGCAACATGTGAGCGATCCTATTTTGCAGAGAATGCGCCGCAATGTAACCAAAGCAGAGACTTACCAATTGCTTGAAACCATTCGTAAGGAAGTACCCGGCATACATATTCGCACCACTTTGATGGTAGGATACCCCGGTGAAACGGAACAAGATTTTGAAGAGCTGAAACAATTTGTTAGAGACATTCGTTTTGAAAGGATGGGAGCATTCGCTTATTCTGAAGAAGAAGGCACTTATGCGGCAGACACCTATGCCGATGATGTACCTGCCGAGGTAAAAGAGAAACGTTTGGATGAGATTATGGCAATTCAGACAGCGATTTCTGCTGAGCTGAACGCCGAGAAAGTAGGAAAAGAATTTAAGGTAATCATTGATCGTTATGAAGGCGATTATGCCATTGCACGTACAGAGTTCGATAGCCCGGAGGTAGACCCCGAAGTGCTTATGCCACTCAGCGAAAAAAGATTCGTGATCGGAAAATTTTATCAAGTAAAGATAACCTCTGCCGACGAATATGATTTGTATGCATCCTTAATTAAATAATACTTTGATATTATGAATCACAAAGAATTCTTATCTAAACTTACTACTGAGGGGGGCTATACCTCTTCTTATTCGCAAAAAAAGCTTTCTTTGTTGGTGAATGCGATTGCCGAACAGCTGCAAGAGGGTAATACCGTGGCGATTAGTGGGTTTGGTACTTTTGAAGTAAAGAAGAAAAATGAGCGTATCTCCGTGAATCCGGTTACTAAAAATCGCTTATTGATACCACCTAAGTTGGTAGTTAATTTTAAACCTTCGGCTTCAATTAAGGAAAAATATAAGGAGAATAAGTGATGAACGAGCGTATTTCTACTACAGAACTAGCCGATATATTGGCGCGAAAAGCGGGCTTATCGCAAGAAGAGGCTTTTGCCTTTGTACGCGATGTGTTCGACTGTATCGACCGAGCGATATCGGAGGATAAATATGTGAAGATTAAAGGTCTGGGTACTTTTAAGCTCATCAGTATGAGTCCCCGTGAAAGTGTGGCTGTAAATACAGGAGAGCGTATTGTGATAGAAGGTTATCAAAAGTTCTCGTTTACCCCCGAAGCTGCTTTGAAGGATTTAATAAATAAACCTTTTGCTCATTTTGAAGCAGTGACGCTAAATGAAGGTGTCGATTTTAAGGATACAGAAGTCGATGAGGATTCATCCGTGGATCCTGATACGGGAGAGCTAAGTACGGATTTAGAAGATTCACCTGCTGAGCCTGTTTCCGAGTCAGCGTCTAAAGAAAAAAATCATTCTTCGGTAGAAGTTATTTCAGTTACACCTCGTGCAGCTGTTGTTCCTTCTGAAACGATTCCTCAAGCTCCTCTTGCAACTAATCCCGTGAATCCGATGACTGCAAGGAAGAAAACCACAGTTTTCTCAATTCCAGTGGTTGACAAAACAGTCCCTTTCGATGCTAATATACAGTCTCCTGCCTTTGATCCGCAGCCGTTGACTCAACCTCAACCCGAGATTCCTACGTCAGCTCCCATTGCAGAACCAGAATCGGAAGATCCAAAGGATCTACTGAAAAGAGAACGTTCGCGTGCTGCTGCTGAACTTTTAGCTCGTCTGAAAGCAAAACAACAATTACAAAAAGAGGAGGAAGAGAATATCTTTCGCCCTTTGGGCCGTAAAAAGCCGGAATCTTTATCCGAATCGGTTGAGGAACTCTCTAAACCAGTTCAGCCTTTATCCCGTCCGGTTCAGAGTTTATCGCAACGGATTGAGAATAAACAGAGAGAAGAAAAAACAACGGAGGAAGAAGAAGCATCTCGATCAATCATCGGCCGCAGATCTCCTGAGGTGGTAATGTCTGCTTCAAAAGCGTCTCCACATTGGGCAGAATCCATTGCCCTCCGATCGGAAAGGTCGGAAGGACCAAATCAGGAAGTCGCTGAACCCAAAGTTCTCGCTACACCCGAAGTACTTAATACGGAAGGCGTGAAATTAGAAGGACTTGAAAAGGCAAAAGAAAGAAGAGCCAGAAATGAAGCTTCGCTTCGTGCTTCGCAGAAAACGTATCGTTTCCCGTTCTTTATCACTACCACTATACTTGTTGCAATCTTATTAATGATAAGCTTTGTGTTTTTTACTCAACCTGTATGGATACAGGATATTATGGGAACTAAAGGACAGAAAATAATCATCAAAATAGCCGATCAAAAAGAAGCGTCTGTAGCGCCGAGTCAACCGATTGCTCAACCCAAAAAAGTGGAAGAAGCTAAGGAAGACAAACAAGAACCGGCAGCTGTGCAGAGCAAGTCGAAAACGCCACCTGCACCTGTGGTAGAGAAGTCGGCGACTTCTACTGCTCAAGCCGATGATAAATTATGGATTACCGAGGCACATGCAAATCCAAAAGATTATAAAATAGTAGGAACATTGGAATCGATCACGCTAACCAAAGGTATGAATTTGGCAAGATTGTCTAAAAAATATTATGGTTGTCGCGATTTGTGGGCACTCATCTTAGCACACAATTCTGCGACAGTAAAGAATGCAGATAATATTTCTTTGGGCATGGTGCTGAAGATTCCAAAATTGATGAAGAAGTAATTTAAAAAACGAACTCAAAAAATAAAAAAAACGTCCTAACATTATGGCAGAAATTATTGACATTCGTGCTCTTAACGATAGAGTTCAGGCACAAAGCGGTTTTGTAACCAACCTTCAAGCAGGTATGGATCAAGTAATCGTAGGTCAAAAGCATTTAGTAGAATCTCTCCTTGTAGGCCTTCTTAGTGACGGACATATCCTTCTTGAAGGAGTGCCTGGATTGGCTAAAACGCTTGCAATAAAAACACTCGCGAGTCTTATACACGCTTCGTATAGTCGCGTTCAGTTTACCCCCGATTTATTGCCTGCCGACGTAATCGGTACAATGATTTACTCGCAAAAGACAGAGCAATTCTTGGCAAAAAAGGGGCCCATCTTTGCTAATTTCGTATTAGCAGATGAAATTAACCGTGCACCAGCCAAAGTGCAGAGTGCTTTGTTGGAAGCTATGCAGGAGCGTCAAGTAACGCTCTCTACAGAAACTTTCAAATTGCCCGAACCTTTTTTGGTGTTAGCTACACAAAACCCGATTGAGCAAGAAGGTACGTATCAGTTGCCCGAGGCACAGGTGGACCGTTTTATGCTAAAGGTGATTATCTCTTATCCTAAACCTGAAGAGGAACGCGCCATTGTTCGTCAGCATATTGAAGGTCAGAAGAAAGATCTACTTCCTATCCTCACTGCAGAAGAAATCCTTAAAGCACGCGAAGTGGTGAAAGAGGTTTACATCGACGAAAAGATTGAGCGTTACATCGTAGATATCGTTTTTGCAACTCGTTTCCCAGAGCAATATGGCTTGAAAGAGCTTAAAGGAATGATCGACTTTGGTTGTTCTCCTCGTGCTTCAATTAGTTTGGCTTTGGCTGCTCGTGCTTATGCATTTATTAAGCAGAGAGGGTATGTTATTCCGGAGGATATCCGTGCGATTGCTCACGATGTATTGCGCCATCGTATTGGCTTGAGTTATGAAGCTGAAGCTGCAAATAAAACATCTGATGATCTTATCAACGAGATTTTAAATAAGGTAGAAGTGCCCTAAGTATTTATGGAAACAAGTGAACTGTTAAAAAAGGTTCGGCAAATCGAGATCAAGACACGCGGACTTTCTCAAAACATCTTTGCTGGTCAATATCATAGTGCTTTTAAGGGCAGAGGTATGGCCTTTAGTGAGGTGCGCGAGTATCAATATGGCGATGACATTCGCGATATTGATTGGAACGTCACTGCACGTTTCAACAAGCCTTTTGTGAAAGTCTTTGAAGAGGAACGTGAACTCACCTTGATGCTTATGGTAGATGTGTCGGGTAGTTTGGAGTTTGGTACTCAGCGACAACTGAAGAAAGAGATGGTGACCGAGATAGCGGCTACTCTTGCTTTCAGTGCGATGACGAACAACGACAAAATCGGCGTGATCTTCTTTTCGGATCGAATAGAAAAGTTTATCCCGCCTAAGAAAGGCCGTAAACATATTCTTTATATCATTCGTGAACTGATCGACTTCCAGTCGGAAAGTCGGCGAACCGATCTTGCACAAGCCTTGCAATACCTTACACGTGTCAATAAGAAGCGTAGCACGATATTCGTGTTGAGTGACTTTATCGATGAGAAGCCCTTTAAAGATCCGCTTACCATTGTTTCGCGCAAGCACGATTTGGTGGCGGTACAGGTGTATGATCGTCGAGTTGCTGAACTGCCTAATGTAGGTTTGTTGCGAATTAAAGATGCTGAAACGGGTGAAGAACGATGGATTGATACCTCTTCTTCTAAGCTTCGAAAAATGCATGCGCAGTGGTGGACAGAGATGCAGGGTAAACTTAATAATGTGTTTATTCAAAGTAAAGTAGATGTTTGTTCTGTGCGGACTGACCAGGATTATGTAAAAGCTCTTATGGAACTTTTTGATCGTAGATCGTAAGTCTGCAAAGATGCTAACAATGAATTAAGAACAAATGAAAAGATTAAGAAATATACGAATAGTTTTGTTCGGATTGCTGCTGGGTGGAGCGGTGAATCTGCAAGCTCAGCAAGTCACGGTGGAGGCCAAGATAGATTCTGTACAGATTCTTATTGGTCATCAGACGAAGATTCGTTTGCAGGTTTCTTGTGATGCCCGACAGAAGGTGATTTTCCCTGCGCTGAAAGATACACTGATTGGTCGGGTGGAGCTTCTTGAGAAGCCTCATCTCGATACGGTGATGCTGGATGATAACAAACGTATGCAGCTGACAGAAACTCTTTTGATAACTTCTTTCGACTCGGCTCTGTATTATTTGCCTCCCTTTAAAGTAATTGTAGGCAATAAACCTTACTTCTCGAAAGCACTTTCCTTGAAAGTCCTTTCTGTTTCTGTGGATGCAAAACACCCCGAAAAATACTTTCCTTTACGCGAACAGATGAAGCCCGACTTTATGTGGGAAGATTGGTATGTAGTAATTGGTTGCTCTTTCTTGGTGATTTTTTTGAGCGCGATTGGCATTTATCTTGTAATACGTTTACGCGACAATAAACCGATTATTCATATACTGAAGCAGAAACCCAAATTGCCTGCCGATCAACTTGCTTTGCAAGAGATAGACCGAATAAAACAGGAAAAGGTTTGGGAACAGAATCGCGAAAAAGAATATTATACCCAGCTTACCAATACGTTACGTGAATATATCAAGGATCGCTTTGGCTTTAATGCGATGGAGATGACTTCCAACGAAATCGTGGAGCATCTAACGCAGACCGCCGAAACGCAGGAAGCTTTGAACGAATTGAAAAGTTTGTTGCAGACTGCCGATCTAGTGAAATTTGCAAAATGGAAACCTGAGATTAATGAAAACGATTATAATTTGGTATGTGCCATTGAGTTCGTAAACGGAACCAAGCCTGCTGAAACGGAAAAAGTACAGGCTCCGATAGAAATAAAAACCGTTATAGAGAAGCGTTCAAAAGCAGTTCGTATGTCTCTTTCGGCGGGAGTAGGAGCAGTGGTCGTGGTAGTGATAAGTTTAGTTGCTTTGCTGATCTACCAACTGTATGAACTTTTATTTTAAAGATTAGCTATGCAATTTGCAAATAAAGAATATTTATTATTATTGCTTCTTATCGTACCTTTTATAGTATGGTATGTGATGAAGCATCGCACTATTTATAGCGCTATCCAGGTTTCGGAAACAAGCCGTTACCGAAATGCACCTAAAACGTTTCGCAACTACCTTGTGCATGGCCCTTTCGTGCTGCGTACACTGGCCTTTATACTTTTGGTGATTATCTTGGCTCGTCCGCAATATACTAATAGTTGGAAAGACAACCAAACAGAAGGCATCGACATCATGTTGGCTATCGACGTAAGTACCAGTATGTTGGCCGAAGATTTGAAGCCCAATCGTTTGGAAGCTGCTAAGAAGGTGGCTAAGGAGTTCATTAATGGGCGTCCTTATGACAATATCGGACTGACCATCTTTTCTGCAGAAGCATTTACGCAATGCCCTTTGACGCTCGACCATGGAGTACTTCTGAATTTGTTCAGTGGCGTTTCAACCGGAGTTCTCGAAGATGGTACTGCCGTTGGAATGGGAATTGCAAATGCGGTTAGTAAGTTGAAAGAGAGTAAGGCAAAAAGTAAAGTGCTGATCCTGTTAACCGACGGTACGAACAACATTGGCGATATATCTCCTCTTACTGCGGCTGATATTGCAGCCAGTTTTGGAATACGTGTGTATACCATTGGAGTGGGAACGAACGGCATGGCTCCTTATCCGATGCCTACTGCGGCAGGAACACAATATGTGAATATACCGGTAGAAATTGATGAAACTACGCTTCGAAAAATAGCTTCTACAACAGGGGCCGACTATTATCGGGCACAGAGTACAAGTAAATTACAGGAAGTCTATCATCAGATTGACCAGATGGAGCGTACTAAAATGAGAGTAACTTCGTATAGTAAACGCGAAGAAGCTTACCAAGTATTTGCCATCTTGTTGGTACTTGTACTGTTGGGTGAAGTAATATTGCGCGAAACAATATTAAAGAAAATCCCTTAATTAGTCGCATTATTTAAATTAAAAAATTATTCTTCAATCATGTTTCGATTTGCAAATCCAGAATATCTTTATTTACTTGCGTTAGTGCCGTTGCTTTTGTTGCTGCATCTCTGGGCTTTATATCGCCAACATAAGAGATTCAAACTCTTTGGTGATCCTCGATTGCTAACTTTGCTGAGCACTAATCGTTCACGTTTGCGCATTGTTACGAAGTATTGGTTACTTCTTGCCGCATTCATTTGTGCAGTGTTTATGTTAGCTCGTCCGCAGTTTGGCTCGAACGAAGAAACGGTAAAAAAGAAAGGTATAGAGGTTATTGTGGCTCTTGATGTCTCGAACTCAATGCTTGCCCAAGATGTATCACCCAATCGATTGGAACGTGCAAAGATGCTCCTTTCGAAGTTGATAGATAACTTCGATAATAATAAGGTTGGCTTAATTGTTTTTGCAGGCGATGCTTTTACTCAGTTACCTATTACGAGTGATTTTGTATCTGCAAAGATGTTCCTGAATACCATTTCGCCCGATATGATTAACCGTCAGGGTACAGATATTGGAGCGGCAGTAGGGTTGGCTGCAAATAGTTTTACGCAGCAGAAAGGGATAGGGAAGACGATCATCGTGATAACCGATGGTGAAGAGCACGAACCGGGTGCGGTAGAAGCTGCAAAAGCTGCTCGAGAAGCCGGCTTTACGGTAAATGTGCTTGGAATTGGTTCTCCGGATGGTTCTCCGATACCGGATCCTAAGACAGGTGATTATCGAAAAGACCGTGATGGAAAAACCGTGCTTACTTCATTGAATGAAGGCATGTGTAAGGAAATTGCTTCTGCAGGAAAAGGTATTTATACACGTATCGATAACTCGAATAGCGCGCAAAATGCAATCACTTCCGAAATAGACAAATTAGACAAACAAGAAACGGATAGCAAAGTTTTTAAAGAATATAACGAGCAATACAATGCCATTGCGTGGATTCTGTTAGTATTGCTAGTCGTCGAAGTTTGCATCCTTGAGCGGAAAAATCCGTTGTTTAAGG
>Ga0302210_10001121_pt1 | contig 11486 bp, 12 predicted proteins | sample II_Fen_E3_2_FD_198793 | JGI IMG/M metagenome (GOLD analysis project Ga0302210, IMG submission 198793) | Peat permafrost microbial communities from Stordalen Mire near Abisko, Sweden - II_Fen_E3_2 | ecosystem: Environmental > Terrestrial > Soil > Wetlands > Permafrost | place: Sweden: Abisko... | reverse complement strand
CCAACATTAGGGTTGGGAATTTTTTCACTAACGACAAACAATCATGACAGAAGATCCAATCATTTGCGAATGCAACAAGGTATACAGGTCAACGATCGAAGATGCCATCCTGGAAAAAAGCTTAAGAACTACCGATCAAATAAATAAAGAAGTCTATCATGGCAATGCCTGCGGAGTCTGCTTTGATGATATCCGCGAGATACTGGAAGAAGTGAACGGTCAATATTAACAGGAGAAGAGGAAGACACCAGTTTTCCTCTTTTTTTAAGGGCAAAAGGATCTGATTCGGGTAAATCAAATATTAAAATAAAAATCCTATTTGGCCAATCCTGCATCAAAAAGCATTATTTTTGTAGAAAATAGTTTTGAGGGAAGCAATACACAAACCCGTGCTTCCACAAAAACACACTTCCATGCAAAAATACCTCGACATACTCAAGCAATACTGGGGCTACGATGAATTTCGTTCGTTGCAGGGCGACATCATCCGCAGCATTGCTTCGGGGAAAGATACCCTGGGATTGATGCCTACCGGTGGAGGGAAGTCGTTGACATTCCAGGTTCCTACCATGGCCATGGAAGGCCTGTGCATTGTAGTCACCCCACTTATTGCCCTGATGAAAGACCAGGTGGCAAATCTAAAAAAGCGGGGGATTGCGGCTGCTGCCATTTATTCGGGCATGTCGCATGCTTCTATCCTGTTGACCCTTGAGAATTCAGTGTTCGGAGCCTATAAATTTCTGTATGTTTCGCCCGAAAGGCTCGCTACACCTATTTTCATTGAGAAGATGAAGCAAACTACCGTTTGCATGATTGCAGTGGATGAATCGCATTGTATCTCGCAATGGGGATATGATTTCAGGCCATCATACCTGCGCATTGCCGAGATTCGTGAACTGATTCCCGATGCTCCTGTACTGGCATTGACCGCTACGGCAACTTCAGAAGTGGTAGAAGACATCCAGAAACAATTGCTTTTTAAAAAACCCAATGTATTTCAGAAGAGCTTTCAGCGTTCCAACCTGGCGTATGTGGTGCGTACAGTTGAGAACAAAGACGAGAACCTGCTTAAAATACTCAACAACGTACCCGGGACTTCAGTGGTGTATGTCCGCAACAGGAAGAGAACCAAAGAAGTGGCTGATTTCCTGAATCAGAACGGCATACCCGCAGAGAACTTTCACGCGGGGCTGAAGAATGAGACTAAGGATGCCAAGCAATCCCGGTGGATGTCAGGCGATACCCGGGTGATCGTATCCACCAATGCCTTCGGGATGGGCATAGATAAGGCAGAGGTACGTACCGTGGTTCATATGGATTTGCCCGATTCACTGGAAGCTTATTTTCAGGAAGCGGGACGTGCAGGCAGGGACGAACAAAAGGCGTATGCGGTGTTGTTGTACAACAACGGGGATGCCGTAAAAATGCGGAAGCGGGTATCGGATTCTTTTCCCGGGAAAGAAATGGTAGTGAAAGTATATGAAGCTCTGGGTAATTACCTGCAAATGGGAGTTGGATCTGGACTTGACAAAGTATTTGCTTTCGATATTGCCGACTTCTGCACGAAATTTAAGCTACCCATCCTGATATCGTACAATTGCCTGAAAATACTGCAACAGGCCGGGTATATTGAACTGACCGACGAACAGGATAGTTCTTCCAGAGTCCTGTTCACGGTAGGGAAAGAAGATTTATACAAACTCAAACAGAATGCTGATCAGGAGAAACTGGTCCACATACTGCTGCGCTCATATACCGGGCTTTTCACTGACCTGGCACCCATCAGTGAGGAAACCATAGCCAAGCGTCTAAACTGGGATCGAAAAAAAGTATACGATCAACTGGTGCTGCTAGCCAAAGAACGTATTATCCAATTTATCCCCCGAAAGAAAACTCCTTATCTGACCTTTATCCGGGAGCGGGAAGCCACCGAAAGGGTGTACCTGGGAAAAGAAGCGTATGATGACCGGCGCGAACGGTATATATCCCGCATAAAAAGCGTGTTGGATTATGCACAGGAAGAGAATACCTGCCGGTGTAAAATGCTGTTGGCCTATTTTGGAGAAAAAGAGATTAAACCGTGCGGAGTTTGTGATATCTGCCTGAAACAAAAAGAAACCCTTGTCACAACGGATGATTTCGAAACAATACGAGTCAGAATTGAACAGGCTTTGGTGATGGAACCAATGACTGTCAATTCACTGATCAGGAAATTAAATCTAAACGAGCCAAAAACACTTCAGGTGATACGCTTCATGATGGATAACGGGCAACTTGAAGAGAACGAACTTATGCGCTTACAAATAAAAAAGAAACGGTGAATCCTGAAAATGGGTTTTACTATAAGTTCAATACAATTGGACAAAAGGTGTGCATGTTTTTATTAAATCGATTTAAAAGGGGCATTAATGCCTGGAAAAATCAAATATTCTGCCTTTTTGATTCGGAAGTTATTTAAAAAGAAAGCGTACCTTTGAACCATAAATAGAATAACTGAGAGGAATTTGATGAACAAAGATAATAAACTGAATTATTTCAAGTGGAATTTAGGTGACCGGTACGATGGTTGGAGACTAAAAAATATAGATCCCATGTTTTCGGTATCACCTTTTATACTTAGATCGCGGGTGGATTCTCAGGTTCTTTTTGAAATCAAAGTCCCGATAGATAAGATAGAAACTTTTATACGTGCCCATAAGGAAGACATTCCCGATCTGTCAATTATGCATGTGGTGATGGCCTCTTTGGTCAGGCTGATGTCACAACGTCCAAACCTGAACCGGTTTGTGATGTGGCATAAGATATTTGCACGCAACCACGTGAATTTTTCGATAGCCATCAAACGATCGATGCTGGATACAGCAGAAGAATCAATCATAAAACCATACTTTTTACCTACCGACACATTAAAGGAAATTGTACAAAAAACCAGTGCTGAATTAAAAAATATCGTCAAAGACGGCCAGGATAATTCAACCGACAGCCTGTCCAAAATGTTTGGATATTTACCTGACTTCTTGTTACGGAGTCTTGTCTATTCATTAACCTTACTGGATAAAATTGGGTTAATGCCGAAGATATTCAATCATGCCAGCCCGTTTCATACCAGTTTTTTCCTGACCAACCTGGGGTCTATTGGTGTGGAATCCATATACCACCACTTATACGAATTTGGCACCTGCAGCATGTTTGTTGCCATGGGTAGAAAGACAAAAGAAAATGTAGTTGAAAAAACTGGTGAAATTAAAGCACAAAAGAGTATCCTGCTTAAATTTGTGCTCGATGAGCGTATCTGTGATGGCTTTTATTATGCCCGTTCCATGCGTATGCTCGAAAAGATATTATCTGAACCGGCAGAATTAATGCAACCTCCCAAAGAAGTGTTGATCGACGCCGGAGTGAGAAGAAAGAAATAATTCATAATGCATAGTTTTACACCCGGATAACAACAAAAGCCTTCTAAATGGAAGGCTTTTGTTGTTTAATAAAATTCATTGGTGAATAATGATGTTTAATTTTCAGGACCTTGTGCTTAGGTATTAATTATGAATTATGAATTATGAATTATGAATTATGAATTATGAATTATGAATTATGAATCATGAATCATTCAAAACCCTTGAAGATTCAGGTTCTCACTGTCGATCATAGTAACAGGTTTGCCCATCTTCTTTTGAATGATCTTAAAATGATGTTGTTCTTCGGGGGAAACAAACGAGATAGCTTCACCGGAAGATTCTGCCCGCCCGGTACGACCAATGCGATGGATATAATCTTTGGGAGAGCGAGGCAATTCATAATTGATTACAAAAGGCAGGAATTGGATATCAATACCACGCGATATCAGATCGGTTGCTACCAGCACCCGCAGTTCACCGGATTTAAATTTACCTAATGCTTCATTACGGGCACCTTGGCTTTTTTTACTGTGGATAGCGGAAGCATTGATTCCGTTTTTGCGCAGTTTATCGGCGATATTATCGGCTCTATACACAGAGGATGCAAAAATTAATACTTGCTTCATGTCGTTGGTTTTAATCAGATATCGCAGCAATGGTCCTTTCTTTTCTTCGGATACAAAATAACCAAGTTGCTGAATCTTCTCAAAGTAATCTTCTTCCTGTTCGGTTTTAATGATCACCGGATTATTCAGCACCAGTTGATTTATTCTGGTTACATCTTCATTCAGGGTGGCTGAGAACAAGAGATTTTGTCTTTTCTTAGGCAATTGTTTAAAGATAAGACTCATTTCTTCCCGAAAACCCAGGTTTAGCATTTTATCGGCTTCGTCCAATACCAAGGTTTCTATCTCTGAAAGGTGTACTGCTTTAGATTCCACCAGTTCCAACAACCTGCCGGGGGTTGCTACCAATATATTGACACCTTGAAGAGCCATCATTTGAGGATTGATAGAAACGCCCCCAAAGACTGCCATGGTTTTCACCCGTTCAGGGAGACCAGAACTAAACAACAGGAACACTTCGCTCACCTGAATAGCCAGTTCCCGCGTTGGTACCAATACCAGCACATTGACATGCCTGTTTTTAGGAACCGGATGTCCAAGCAGATTCATTAAAATTGGTAGCACATAACTGACGGTTTTGCCGGAACCTGTCTTGGCAATACCCAGTATATCCTTATGTTTTAAAATAGCTGGAATGGCTTCCAATTGAATGGGATAAGGCTGGGTATACTTTTGTTCGGCTACTTTTTTTAATAACGCGGGGGATAATCCCAAAGATGAAAAAGGCATAAATGTAACTGTTTATTTTGGTTGTGGACCTGTTAGAGGATATAAAGATACGGGAAATAAATTCAGAAATATAAAATGAGGGAAATGAGTTGGGAATAAAGCGATCCTAACAGCTTAAATGGAAGCAATACGAGGTATTGGCGATTGACATTAACCACTAAAAACGAGAAAAACTGCACGCCTTAAATAATTTCCTTTCCAAAAGGGGTCAAAGCTAATCCTGCCATTTTAAAATGTTGCCTGGCAAAAGGAATCCCGATAATGGTGATTGCAAACAATACACCAAAGAATACATGGGTCAGTGAAATCCAGAAACCGCCAATAACAATCCAGATCAGGTTCATGAGTGTAGAGAAACAACCCGCATCACCCTCCTTCAGACGCACTCTGGCACCAAAAGGCCACAATGCAAGGATAGATAGTTTCAAGGTCTGAAGACCAAAGGGAATACCTACAATCGTCACCATCAGCAGGACACTGGATATGAGGTATTCGATGGAAATAATTATTCCACCGAAGACCAGCCAGATAAGATTTCCCAGAAGCTTCATGCTATTTATTTTGTTTAAACGTGATCAGGTTTAAAAATCAACCTGAAGTATCAGGACAGTGCACTTGAATAATACCGGAAATAAGCATTGGTTATTCCACTATACAAAGATCTTTTTTCTCCAAGCTTTCAATTTTCTCTCTCATTTCTTTTGGAATAACCAGTTTATGATTTTTTGTATAATCATAATACACAATGATATCCTGAGCTTCAGCTGCCAGTTCATTATTCTCATTATAAACCTGATGATGGATTTTGAGACTGGTATGTTTTATATATTCAACATTGGAGAGTATTATTACCTGACCGGGATAAAAGAGGGGTTTCCGGAACTGGCAATGTATGGATGCCAATATGGGTCCTTTATTTTCATCGGTCATCAATTGCATGAAACCTACCTTTTCCATATAATTAAGACGGGCGGTCTGCACATATTTCATTATTTCCAGGTTATTCACATGCCCGACAGCATCCAATTCACTCCAGTCGATTCGGAGTTCAAGTTTCAATGAAAAATCAGCCATTTTTATTTCTTTTGTAAAATCAGGGAAGCAATGAAGGCAAACAGCCCTAATACTAGTCCCGAAATGATTCCTGTTACTGGACCTGCTATCAACATCATGAGTCTTGGCGAATCGGGTAAAGGCATTTTAGTGATCAGCTCCGCTTCCTGAGGATGACCGGCAATATAGGTATGAAAGAAAAGAATATGAGCAGTTGTTATCCAGACACAATTAGCTATCCCTACCCATAAACCGGACATAAAATACTTACCCGAGCTTTTCAGGGAAATCAGGTATGCGCAGAAGACAAAAATTACAAGCCAATAAAAAAGTTCTGAGGTCGAAGGAATCCAGAACACTGTTGCTAGGCCCATGGCCAATCCGAAGAGTGATAATTGGAAAATCAATTTTACATTCATAACAATCTTTTTAGTAATGATAATATATTCCTTATACAGGGGATCACAGTAACATTATGTATCAGTGTCTCTTATTACGCATCCACTTTTTTGGGATTAGCGTTTCGTATCAGAATATAAATAATGGGTAAGATGCCCATGGTATTGAAAATAGCAATACAAAGAAACCAGGCCAGTTCATTGTTGCGTCCGGCTTTCCACATTCCGATTAATTTCCAGGTAGCATCCCAGATAAAACAAAAGGCAAATAATGGAATAAACCAGACAAAAGTACTGATTAAATGATTTAAGTTTTCCATTTTGATTTACTTTTTAGGTTAGTATTTGAGTTTTAAACAAATTCAGCTGTACCAAAGCAATAAAATAGTCTACCTGAAAATAAATTTCGCATTGAAAACAAGTCAACTGCATTAAAACACTAAATCAATCTTTTAGTTTATAGGAAGGCTAAATGAGTTCAAATTAATGGAAAAACACATTGCTCATAAAGGAATCATGACAATCTGCTTTTATAATCTTCATACCCGAACTCGCGTATAAGCTTGAATTCATTACCCGTTGTCCACATTCCAATACCCGGATGGGAAACACCATTGAACATAGTTGTTTTAACCATGGTGTAATGAATCATATCCTCAAAAACTATCCGGTCACCAATTTTCAATTCATTTTCAAAGGACCAATCACCCATAAAGTCCCCCGAGAGGCAACTGTTTCCTCCCATGCGATAGGTCGGTTTACCGGGAACTGCATCCGTGGCACCCAGAATAGAAGGTTTGTAAGGCATTTCAAGACAATCAGGCATGTGGCAGGCAAAGGATACATCAAGCATGGCCGTCATGATGCCTTTATTTTCGACAATATCAATAACCGTAGAGACCAGTACGCCTGTTCTCCATGCAAAAGCACTTCCTGGTTCCAGGATCAACTGCAGGTCTGGATATTTAGCTTTAAACGTTTTCAGGAGCGAGATAAGATGACCGGTATCATACCCCTCACGGGTCATGAGATGCCCGCCACCCATATTTAACCACTTGAGTTGAGGAAAGTACTTCCCAAACTTTTCTTCCACGATATTCAGCGTCTTTTCCAGGTCAAAGGAGGACGATTCGCATAAAGTATGGAAATGCAACCCTTCAACACCATCGGGTAAATTAGCCCCAAGTAAATCTGATACTATTCCAAGGCGAGAACCTGGTGCACAAGGATTGTACAGATCGGTTTCCACATCGGAGAATTCTGGATTAATACGTAGACCGCAGGAAATATTATTGAATTGTGTCTGGGGATAAAACCTTTCAAACTGATTTAGTGAATTAAAAGTGATGTGGCTACTGCAGTTCATAATAGCCGGAAATTCCTTATCGGTATAAGCCGGTCCATAGGTATGTGCCGGACTACCCATCTCCTCGAAGGCTAATCGTGCTTCGACCAGTGAGCTGGCTGTTGAATATGGTATATATTCACGCACAATAGGGAAAACACTCCACATGGCAAAAGCTTTGAATGCAAGTATGATCTCCACTCCTGCCCTATCCTTTACGGATTTAATTAGTTTCAGGTTTTTTCGGAAAGCAACTTCATCAAGAACGTAACAAGGGGATGGTATTTTTGAGTAATCCATTTTCTAATGTGATATATTGGGAATAACTGGTGCAAAGATAATAATTTTCACGCAGAGTGTCGGGGTGATTTGAATTACTCCGGCACGAATAACAGTAGAAATCAATTGATATCACCCTGATTTTCCAGATTCGGAGGTACAACCAAACTCGTGATTTAACTTATAAAATTTAAAATCTACTCCAAAACGACCAAAATAACCAGGTAATAAAATTTATTTTAGTATTTTATAGAAATATTTTACCTATATTTAGTTGCAGAAAACAACTAAATATCATGTATTTAAATTATTTCAGGCCGACTTAAAAGTTAAATACACTGCCTACCAGTCGTGAAAAGTTGCACACATTTGATATATTTGTGTAGTTTTGCATCGCTTTTGCGAGAACCAACATCAACACGGTTACGTAGAATATATTTATTCAACTTAAAAGAATTCAATAAATGAAAAAACTATTTACGCTTATTACTGCTTTTTCAATTGGGGTTTCAGCTTTTGCTGGGGGACTCTTGACAAACACCAACCAAAGTGTTCATTTTCTCAGGAATCCGGCACAAGATGCTTCAACCGATATCGATGCTGCATACACCAATCCTGCAGGTTTGATCTTTCTCTCGGATGGCTTTCATTTCTCCCTGACCAATCAAAGTGCATTCCAAACTAGAACCGTCACTTCCACATTTGCACCTTTTGCGGCTTATGGAGGTAACGCAACTAAAACGTATAATGCAAAAACAAATGCCGTGCTTATCCCGAGTTTTCAGGCTGCCTATAGAAAGGACAAACTGGCTCTTTCCGCTTCATTTGCAGTGATTGGTGGAGGTGGTGAAGCCACTTTCTCGAATGGTTTACCTTCTTTTGAGGCTCCGGTTTCAATGATTCCAATGGGTTTAACGGCCGCAGGTGTAAAAACAACCAGTTATTCACTCGAGCAATATCTCAATGGAAAACAATTTATTTTTGGCTTTCAGGTAAATGCCACCTACAAGTTTAATGATGTAATTTCAGGAGCGGTGGGGATACGGATAAACTACCTGACTGGGAGTTATAACGGTTATTTACGGAATATTCAAATCAACCCGCAACATCCTTCTCTAAACCCAACAGGGAAAATGATGTCAGCCAATACATTCTTTAAAAATGCAGCCGCTTCTGCCAATGGTGCTTCAGCATCTCTTGATCCGCTGGTAGCAGGATTTGGCTCATACACGATGTCTCAGTTAGTATCAGCCAATGTCCTCACAGCAGATCAGGTTTCGGCACTTAGTGCAGGGTTGGGAAAGGATGTCAGTGCATTTACCGTAAACCAGGTACAGGGCGGATACAAGGCTGCCGCAGCTTCGTATACAGCCAATGCTGATAAAACAGCAGACAAAGAGGTAGATTGTAAACAAACTGGCTGGGGAGTGACTCCGATTCTCGGACTCGATATCCATCCATCAGAGAATCTGTTGATTGGATTAAAATATGAATTCGGAACTAAATTAAATGTTACGAACAATACAAGAGTTGATAACACCGGCCTTTATCCTGATGGAGAAGTAAACAGAAATGATATTCCAGCATTATTAACTATCGGCGCTCAATATACATTGAATAAAGTAAAATTATCAGGGGGATATCACCATTTCTACGACACAGATGCAAAATTACCTTATGACCGTCAGAAGAATATCAATAGCGGACTAAACGAATATCTTCTGGGAGCAGAGTATTCAATCAACAAAACTTTCCTTGTCAGTGCAGGTGGCCAGCTCACACGTACCGGTGTAACCGATGACTACCAGAAAGATATGAGTTATAGTTTGAATTCGGTATCCATAGGGTTTGGTGGAGCCGTCAACCTGACGAAACAACTGAGATTGAACGTAGCGTATTTCTTTACCAAATACGATAAATGGACTAAAACCGTGGATAAGGATAAAGTCTTTAACGCGACTACCAATACCAAGGGCTATAATGGCACAGGATTGGCAGGAACCGATGTGTATGACCGTACAAACAATGTCATTGGAGTAGGGCTTGATTATAATTTCTGAGAATGTTCTGAAATACAAAACACATTCAACCAGCTAGGGTGGATGATCATACGAAAGAAGGCGGGATTCAACATCCCGCCTTCTTTATTTCACCCATGCCGCAATGATCCCCGAACCTGAATGTCAGGAATACGTTGGGAAGTGACATGCAACCCTCTACCGGAATAACTTATAATTCCAGATCAATATCATGGAGTTCATGCCAGGGTAGTCCTTGTTTGTTCAGTTGTTCCATAAACGGATCGGGATTAAATTCCTCTACATTATACACTCCAGGCTTACGCCAGAGTCCCTTGAAGAACATCATGGCACCAATCATAGCAGGAACACCGGTCGTGTAACTGACACCCTGTGCACCGGTTTCTTTATATGCGGCTTCATGGCTGCAATTGTTGTATATGTAATAGGTAGTTTCCTTCCCGTCTTTCAAACCTTTAATACGACATCCTATGGATGTCTGACCTGTATAATTCTCTCCCAGTTCACCCGGATCAGGCAATACTGCTTTCAGAAACTGGATAGGCACAATCTTTTGCCCGTTGTATTCCACTTCATCAATCCGTGCCATGCCGATATTCTGGATAACCCGTAAATGGGTCAGGTATTCCTGTCCGAAAGTCATCCAGAAACGCGCACGTTTGATGGTTGGATAGTTTTTCACCAACGATTCCAGTTCTTCGTGATAAATCACATACGACTCTTTTGGGCCTACTTCCGGGTAATTCAGGGCTTTATGTATTTCGTGCGGTTCAGTTTCCACCCATTCACCGTTATCCCAGTATTTACCTCGTTGAGTGACCTCCCTGATATTGATTTCAGGATTGAAATTGGTAGCAAATGCCTTGTGATGGTCACCCGCATTACAATCTACGATGTCCAGGTATTGAATTTCATCAAAGTGGTGTTTGGCAGCATACGCAGTATAAATACTGGTTACTCCCGGGTCAAATCCACAACCTAATATAGCCGTCAAACCTGCCTTTTCAAATTTATCTTTATAAGCCCACTGCCAGCTGTATTCAAAATGGGCCTCTTCTTTTGGTTCGTAATTCGCGGTGTCGAGATAATTGACTCCCGCTTCCAGGCAAGCATCCATTATGGTCAGGTCCTGATAAGGAAGTGCTACGTTAATCAGCAATTCAGGTTGAAATGCTTTCAATAAAGTCACTAATTCAGGAACATTGTCGGCATCCACCTGAGCTGTCTTCACTTCGATACCAAAGCGTTTCTGAATATCTGCCGCTATTTTGTCACATTTAGACTTGGTGCGGCTAGCCAACATGATTTCAGTAAATACATCCGGATTTTGGGCTATCTTGTTTACAACAACAGTTCCAACGCCTCCGGCGCCGATAATCAATACTTTTCCCATTTTCTTTGAATAATTATACGTTGATACAAAAATAGTTGTTTTTTATGAATCTGAAGGAAAATATTCTTCCTATCTTTTTATTTCTGCTCATAAATCCTGGTTCGCGGTGTATCGTCCTGAAATTTGTTTACACTTTTGATTAATACTATAATTCTATTTTTTATCTTTGTGTTGTCATATTCAAGCGGAGTTAGGCTCTGCTGAGGAGCAACCTAACAAGGAATAA
>Ga0302210_10001120_pt1 | contig 11488 bp, 13 predicted proteins | sample II_Fen_E3_2_FD_198793 | JGI IMG/M metagenome (GOLD analysis project Ga0302210, IMG submission 198793) | Peat permafrost microbial communities from Stordalen Mire near Abisko, Sweden - II_Fen_E3_2 | ecosystem: Environmental > Terrestrial > Soil > Wetlands > Permafrost | place: Sweden: Abisko... | reverse complement strand
TTCAGATCCATATTGCAAAAGAAGAAACTAAATTTGGGTTTTCTGCTGAAGAACTTATACAGACTCTATCCGAAGGAAAATGGAAAGCACTTTCAGGTATCAATATCTGCGGCTTAATGGGAATGGCAACCTACACGGACAACAGGGAACAGATCCGGAATGAATTCAAAGGCCTGAAAGGATTGTTGGATCTTGTCAAAGAACAGTATTTCAGCGAATATCCAACCTTCTGTGAATTATCCATGGGCATGTCCGACGATTACCTGCTTGCCATTGAAGAAGGAAGCACATTGGTTCGCATTGGCAGCTCCATATTCGGACACCGGGAATATTGAGATGGCTATACTTGCTATATCATTCATCTGATTTCATTATTACGGATCCATTCCTATTATTTCCACGCTCTAAGACACCTGTTGTCTTTCCTGTAGAGCATATTTAAACACATAGTGCATTTTTATTTAGCAAAACACGTATATTTGCATTTTAATAATTGTTGAAACACGATTAACTTCTTATGGCTCAAATTCTGTTTGTACTGATCATTGTCATTCTGATTGCTGACTTTGCCCTGGAACGATACCTGGCATTCCTGAATATAAACATGTCCGGGAAAGAATTGCCGGTACTCTTGCGGGATATCTATGACCCCGAAAAATATGCCAAACAACAGGACTACTTCAGGACTAACTCACGGTTTGGCATGCTTACAAGCACATTCAGCTTTATTCTTATCCTGGCTATGTTTGCCTTTGGAGGCTTTGTCTTTGTCGACAACCTGGTACAACAATATGTGATAAGCCCGATCTGGACTCCCATAATATTCTTTGGTGTCCTTTATTTCGCCAACGACATCCTGAATATCCCATTCGAACTATACGATACCTTTGTTATTGAACAAAAATTCGGGTTCAATAAAATAACCCCGAAACTCTATATCCTGGATAAATTGAAAGGATTAGGCATGACCATTGTCATGGGCGGGGGTATCTTATTTGTGGTCATTTGGATCTACACACTCACACCAACATATTTCTGGTTACTGGCATGGGCTGTGGTGACTGCATTCAGCCTGTTCATGACCATGTTTTACTCTCAGATCATTGTTCCCCTGTTTAATAAACAAACACCGCTGGAAGCAGGTGAATTACGCACGGAGATTGAAAAGTTTGCTGTGAAGTCAGGTTTTAATCTGGATAACATCTTTGTGATCGATGGTTCTAAGCGTTCTACCAAAGCGAATGCTTATTTTAGCGGAATGGGAAGCAAAAAGCGTATTGTCTTGTACGACACACTGATGGACTCCATGTCTGTTGAAGAAATTGTGGCAGTACTGGCTCATGAGGTGGGACATTACAAACACAAGCATACCCTGATTAATTTTCTGATTTCCATACCATATACCCTGCTCTTGTTCTTTGCATTCGGCTATATCCTTCAAAGCGATGCTTTTGCTCAGGCACTGGGAGGAAGTGTTGCTTCATTTCATCTCAATGCATTGGCATTTAGTATTTTGTATACACCTATCTCACTGGTACTGGATACGTTCATGAATGTGCTATCACGCAGGTTCGAATACCAGGCTGATGCGTTTGCAGCTTCCCATGGTTATGCTCCCCAGCTGGAATCAGGATTAAAGAAGTTATCCGCTACTTCGCTGAGCAATTTAATGCCTCATCCCTGGTATGTGTTTTTTCATTATTCACACCCTACACTCTTTCAACGAATTACTAAACTTTCGAACAAATAGTAAATGGTAAATAGTTAAATTGTAAATCTATATTATGCTACTGGGAATAATGGGCGCCATGCCCGAAGAAATGGACAAAATAATAGCTGCTATCAATAACAAGGAAATTGTTGAAAGTGGAAGCCGCATATATTATCGCGGTGATTTAGACGGCCAGGAAGTAGTGGCTGTATTTTCCCGTTGGGGTAAGGTAGCTGCTGCTACTACTGCCGCCAATATGATCCTGCATTTTAAAGTTGACAGGATTGTCTTTACAGGTGTGGCAGGGGCTATTTCCCACGAACTGAATGTGGGTGATATTGTCATAGGCCAGCGGTTGTATCAGCATGATATGGATGCCCGTCCGTTAATGCGTCGCTTTGAAATACCGTTAACAGGCAAAACATCCTTTGAAACTCCACAACAAAACGTGGATACCATGGCACAGGCTGTTCATAACTTCCTTAAGAATAACAAGGAATTTCGTAAAGTACTTTCTGACCATGATATTACTAATCCAAAAATGCGTTGCGGGGATATTGCCAGTGGTGATTTATTTATTTCAAGCACCGAAATGAAACATGCTTTAATAAAAAACCTGCCTTCGGTGCTGTGTGCTGAAATGGAAGGAGCTGCAGTTGCACAGGTATGTGATGATTTTGGTGTGCCGTTGACTGTTGTTCGTGTTATATCTGATACAGCGGATGAAGAAGCACATATTTCTGCTATCGGTTTTGTAAACCAACATGCAGGTGATTATTCGCTGTCAATTTTAAAAGAGTATATCCGGTTGATTCTACACTGAGATTTCAATTGTTTTCAATATACATTCAAAGGAATATTCTTATAACAATCGAATTCAACCTATAAAGAACCTGTTTTAACTAGCAGGTTCTTTTTTGTAGCTATACTGATGTTGGGAATATTCAAGAAATCTTAATAATAAATACCTGAAAATCAATTACAGGACCAATAACAAAAAATTAATTCCACACTTTAAAATTAAGCTGAAATTTTTTCTTCTGTATCAGGTTCCGCCAGTCAATAAAGATCACGGCACATATCAATATCAAGCCTAAAGCCAAACTGGCGATCGATTTCAGGGATAAAGCGCTTTCCAGTACATTCGTCACATTTTCGGCTGCATACTTTCCGATATGTACGGTAATGGCATCACTGGTGAATTTTCCGATAAAAAAGGCAGGGATAATAAACAACGGTTTAATTTTTGCCATGCCACCTGCCAGAAACAGTGGAGTAGTAGGAAGGGGCAGCAAAGAATAGGTAACGATCAGCAACTGGCTTTTCCAACCTTTCTCTTTCATCTTCTTGCCCAGGAACTCTACATCTTCATTCTTCGATTTCTTAAATATCTTGCCTGCCAGGAAAGGAATATACAAGGTGAGAACATACCTGCCCAGGATGGATCCGGCAACTCCTACCACAATTACCCACCAGATGTTCAAATGAAACATGATCTGCAGGAATACCATAATGGTAAATGCCGGAGGAAAAGGAATAGGAACAACATCAAACAGGAATGCTCCCAAAAATACCAATACGAATATCCAGAACATATTCTCAGTGTTTTTTCATGCTACAGATTGATATCAAAACGATGCGTACTATAGATTTGTTTATCAAATTTATATTTTCTTTTGGCATCCAACAAAATCCAGAATATGACTGCACTGATCAATGCTGCAAAAAAGCACCAGACTGATGTCAGGTATTGGGTAAAAAAGATAATGGTGACCAGACAGGATACCGACATCAATACGCCTAACAAATGGGTTCTTTTAATACTCGAAATAAAAAGTGGTGTAATGGAAGTAAACAGGTATAATCCAAATGCTATCAACGAAAGTACCCTTGGATTATCATCTGCATTATACCGGATATGAAACCCGCTTATCTCGGGAGAAACGTGAAAGTTCAACAAACAGTAAGAATAAAACAGGGATACGGATAAGCCAAGACCCAATAAAACCCACAACATCTTTATTTTCTTTCTGTCTTTTTCCATATGCAATACTGCAAGCGGTATCATCGCGGGCCAGAAAACCTGGGCCATTATTAAAAAGACATGGGTAGCCAGGTTCTGGTATTGTGCATATTCGGGATGTTGCAGGATATACCACAATGCACCTTCAACAAACTGCTGAAAGCCGAAAAATAACGGTATGCTTGCAAATACAATCTGCGAAGGTTTGTGAACCTTAATAATTGTAGCAACACCTATAGCCGTTATAACGACTCCACCTGCGAAACTTGCTCCTGCTGAAAAACACATATTTTATATATTTTGATAATTGTTAATATTTGCAATATTCACAAAGGAAGACATATAAATCGGATAAACCTATTTAATGCATTTTTATTATTGAAAATGTGTAAATTGAATGTGGTTAGATTTATCACGTCCGTTGATTGCCCGGATAGAAGTGAGGCAGTGCACACACTCTACCTGTAAACAAAAATCCCGGATTCGTTTTATACGATTCCGGGATCTTTTGTTTTTATTTGAAACCTGATTATTTAGACTTTACGGCTACGTGTTCAGTAGCCCACTTTTTCTGCCATGCAGGATATGCATCCAACACTTTTTGAGGATCATACGTGTACCAGCCATATCCATCTCTTCTTTCACGGGCTACTTCTGCCAAAGAATAAACAAGCTTGCTATCCCGGTTGCAAAACAATGGACGATGTGTTTTAAGTTCATAATACCTGGTCCAGATAGCAGGAGCCGTACTGTCAGTCACGATCACCCGGTCGGATACCGACACTCTAAAAGGAGTCTGTACTTTGGGAGCAGCAATCGTCTTTACACGGGTATTGTAAATTTTAGATTCATTAAACCATTCTGCTGCATGCTGTACCGATTCCACGATTTCTTTGCCTGGGTGGTCAATGCTCATTAAAAAGAAGACAATGTCACAACTTTCTTTGTTACAAATGCTGGCAGGTTCAAATTTACGTGCCCATGCAGGTTGCAGGGTAACTTCATCATATTGCTGGCACCATGCTGTGGGTTTGCCGTTATCTATAATTTGTGTCTTTAGGATGCACTTAAGCCCTTTATTGTAAGCTGCTTGTATCTTTCCACGGAATTTGGCCTCTATAAATGCATATTGAGTCTTACCATCCAATATATCTTTCAACAATAACATAATTCCCATCATGGCACCATCATTATAAGTTATATGGCTGCTATAATTGTTTTTCTCAATCGGATAGTATTGTGGCCACCCCCCGTTTCTATATTGTGCCTGAAGAATGAATTGCAATCCTTTCAGACAACCCGCTTTGTATTTCTCAATGTTGGTAGCCTTGTAAGCAATTGCCAGAGCAGCAATCTGTGTGTAGGTATTCCCGTTATCAAATGTGGTATTGGTTTCACCTTTACAGGCTTTTACTTTCGCTGCCTGTTCTGGTGTCAGGATTGCAAAAAAGTCATAGTTTTTAGGCCAGCCACCATTGTTCTTTTGGAAAAGCAACATATTATCGGCAATCTGGACGATTTCGGTTGGTTTATAACGTGGCTTGTCAGGTAGCGCATTAATCATATTGTGCTTATCGGCTATTGAGTACCAATGGCCGGTATTATCCGAAAACGGAGCATATTCAATGGTGGTAAACCGGTTGGCCTGTTTCGTTTCCTGGGCATAATTGAGGCCCGGCAAGAGGATCAGGACAATACATAATGACGATTTAATGAAAGAAATGGCATGTTGCCTGCTTGTTCTGGTTTTCATGTAAATTTATAAATATAAGAACTTGTGGAATGTATTTTATCGTTGATGTCAGTGGATTATTACTCACAACAATTATGTCAACCTGCTTTTTACCAGATCAATATACAATTCTTCGACTTTCGTCCTTGCCCAGGGAGTCTTACGTAAAAACTTCAAACTGGAATTAATGCTGGGATTTTCAAAGAAGCAATTTATGCGAATACGGTTGGATAACTCTTCCCAGCCATAATGTTCGTATAATTGTTCCAGTATGGCTTTCAGTGTTATCCCATGTAAGGGGTCGGAGAAGGATTGAGGCATAAAAAAAATTTCGTATTTGATTCTAATTGATTTAAAACAGGAATTTATCTGCTTTTCACTATATAAGACGATTAAAATCGGTTATGGTTTAACCGGCGGGCACATATTTTTGGTATTATTCTGCTGAAAAATAATGTTCATTCCATTCATTTGCAATATCAACAGGCATGCAGCTAAATTCATCCGATTATTCTACCTTACTATGATGTTCCCAAAAATTCAGCATGTATTTTACAATATGATAATTATCCCTGACACAACAGGAAATTGCATGCTTCTTTTTATCATTGCCACAAGCAATGAATAAATATTATGTCATGAAACCGTCTTTCAGTACGATATCTCTACCTTGCTCTTATACGTCTTTTCATCGTAAAGGTGATGAATGATATAGTCGGCAAGATCTGCACGGGTCAGTGAAGACATACGGGGAATAGATTCATTGATGCAGGTACGGTATTTTCCTGTTTTGTCCCCGTTCAATAGTCTGGGTGGACGGATCACAGTCCAGTTAAGGTCAGATCCGCATAATATGCCTTCCATCAACAGCATATCGGCATAGTTGTATTTGAATAGTTTTTGCAAGATGTTCTTTATCAGGAACTTCATGATAAAGGACGTATTGGGTGCTATTTCTACCGCTCCGGCTGAAAGGCAGATAATGCGATCCATACCTACTTTCTGCATAGCCTGCATGATATTAGCCACTCCTTGCGAATACACAACTGTAGCTTCCCGGTTATGCGTACCCAGGCAGGAAATTACTGCATCCATTCCAAAAAAAGTATTTTCATAGGTTACCGGATTCAACACGTCTCCTTTAATGATGCGTAACTGCTCATGACGGATTGGAAATTTATCAGGGTTACGAAGTATGGCTGTTACACTGTGTCCCGCTTCAAGGGCCTGTTCTACTACTTCCAGTCCGGTACCTCCGGAAGCTCCAAATACAAGGATGTTTTTCATTTATTCTTAGATTTATTGTTTCAATATTTGCTGTTTGATGACTTTTTACTATCAAAAAATTAATTTCGTTAACAGGTAAAGACATCAAATACTTCAGTGATATGCAGAAAGTTGTCAAAGCGGTTTTATCAGGTATGCTGGTAATGTTGCAGGCCCTTCAAATAGATAAAACTCCGTTGCAAACATATCCTGATCAATGGCCGGATCATCAGCCAACTGCTTCTTTGCTTCCTCTACCGTGTTTACATCCAGAACCAGGATGCTGCGATATGCGTATCCATTCAATTTCAACGGTCCTGTGACCACTATTTTCTTTAATGAAACCAGTTGGTTTATCATGGACAAATGACTGGCAAACAAGTTATTCCTGTAAGCTCTGTCAGTTGAACGATTTGTGCCTGTTTTAAGCAATACCAGGACATACATCTTCATTCCGGCCACATCATCGTGCAGTCCTTTTGCCGGATTCTCATTCTTATTGGCATTCACCGTCTGGGCAAATGTCAACAGGGGAATTAGCAAGAGAGTGCAAAATAGAAAAAGTACTTTCATATACCGGAATGTTAGCAAAATTGACTGTCTCTTTGAACTATGATGGTATTAGAGAACAGTAATAAAAGAAATAAGGTTCAATAAAGTATCGATTAATCTGGTAAAACTATCAAATCCTGCAATTTAAAAATGATAGCCAACCCCTGCAAGGAAAAATAAGCCCAATCCATTTGGATGTCCTAATGATTCATCTGAAGGAAACCAATACCCATTTGAAGATTCAAACCGATAGGTAACATTGCATAGTTTCAGACCCACATGGACGGACCAATTATTCCTGAAAATATCTTCAAACATGCCTGTTACATTATAACCCAACGGTTGATTGTAAGTCCATTCCGCGTTGAACCCATCTTTTAATTTCTCCGTTTCAAATTTCATCCCGGTAGTGAAATAATAATCAAGGCCTGCACCCAGTTTTATGCGTTTCCTGTTATCAGTTTGTAAGGGTATGATAAAAAAAGGATTGATTGACAGACATCCACGGTTAAAGTTTACCGTTGCATTGTTCAGATAAGGGGTTATACTGCTTGTTTGGGTACTCAGGTCAAAGTCCATCCCGAAATAGTCACTGAATTCCCGGGTATATGAAATCATGGCATTAATTCCACCACCAAATCCGATGGATGCATCATTATTTGATGTGGTTACAATAAGTGGAACCCTGTCAAAGTTCCAACCTGCTCCTAAGCTGAATCCTATTTTATTGGAAGGTATCAGCTTGTTTTTGATTGGGGAATGGATATTCGGAGTCTTGCAGGACAATATTTCTTTTGTGGCAGTAAGGCTATCCACGACAACCATTTTTGCCTGTTGTTTATCATGATCCGTACGGACATCGAGGCGTATGTAACACGATTTGTTCTTCACAATGGGAACACGCAGGTCGGCACTCACTATGTAATAGGCCTTTAGGTTTAACATTCCTTCAGGCATATAAAATGTAAAATAGTTTCTGTTCTGAAGTTCAGTCAGCAGTGTTTCGTTTGACAAAATCTTATATGGGTACCCATTTTCAGAGGAGGCATTATTCCGGTAAATAACAATTTTGCAATATGAACGTTGTTCTGAAAATAAAGAGTTGGAAATGGTAAAGAGTAAAATTAGACAAAGAGTGATTTTTTTAAGTTTCATACCGTATGAATTGGTGGGGCGAGTGTGAAATATCCTGTTATTGTTTCCGTGCTTTCCCGGTTATTGATTTTACCGTTAGTTTGATCACACACACCCTGTCTAATAATTTAGCGATATATTCATTTCCTTCCGGTATGAATTCCTTGGAATATTTTTGAATAAACTGCTCCAAAGCCTCTTGCTTTTCCGCACCTTCCACTTCAGAGGCTGTTCCTGATGCTATTACGCTTTCATACTTTGTACCGAATGATGCCGGCAATACCGTTGTTTTACCCACCACACAGAATGAAACCTGATTGTTTTCTCTCAGATAGTCCAATTTGGAACCCTCTTTGGCACAATGCAGGTAAATATCGGAATTGTAGACAACGTAATTAATTGGAATCCCATATCCTTCACCGGTTGGAGTACACATCGAAAGCACTCCGTATTCTCCTCTTTCTAATATGTCAACAGCCTCACTGTTATCTATTTCCCTGTCTTTTCTTCTCATAACGGCAGTTAAACGTTTATTAATTTTAATCCTTTGAACGGGTTATCCGGTTAATGAATTATACGATAAATCGATTGATGCGGATAATTGTTTTTTACTCCTCAAATCTACACAATATTTTTTACATTTCAAACCATTTCTTTAACTTCAGGATGGTTATACCCAAAATAATGTTGAACCTTTTAAATTCATGTTTCAGCGCATTTAATAGGGCAGGAGCGAGCTTTCCTTTTCAGGATATACATGCTGCGATACCTGAAGATTTGGTGGACTATTCTTTTAATAATAAAGGAAATAAGTCAACATTCTGTCTGTGTTTCATGTTATAGGAATAAAAGTCTGTTGTCGATATACATACTATCGGATTCAATTTTATTATCAGAAAAAGATGATAATCCAATAAAAAGAAGAAAAATACATGCCTGATTTATATTTATAATCTACTAGTTAAATTAATTATTCATCTAAAAGAAAGGGAGTTATTATGATCTATGTGTATGTGATTATTTTTCTGGTCCTCGTTTTTTTTATCGGTATTAAAATTATTCGTCCTACTGAACGGGGCTTGATAGAACGGTTGGGCAAGTACATTAAATTTGCCAAACCTGGTTTTCACTGGATTATTCCAATAATCGACAAAATGTATATTGTGAATGTGACAGAACAAATGGTAAATGCCGATCCCCAGGAAATCATTACCAACGATAACCTGAATGCCAGCGTTGATGCACAGGTTTACTTCCGTGTGAAAGCCGAAGAGGAAAGTGTCATGGGGGCTATCTACAATGTCAACAATTACAGGTATCAGATTGTCAACCTTGCTCGTACAACCCTTCGTAACATTATCGGAACACTCACCCTTAAATCAGCCAACAGTGAACGTGGAAAAATAAATGCCGAACTGTACAATACGCTGCATCATGAGACTGAAAACTGGGGCATTGAAATCGTGCGTACCGAACTCAAGGAAATCGATCCACCCAAGGATGTGCAGGAAACCATGAACAAAGTGGTTAAAGCAGAAAATGAAAAGATAGCAGCAATCGATTCTGCTACAGCTGCCGAGACTGTTGCTGATGGTATCAAGCGTGCTTCCATCAAGGAGGCCGAAGGTTTCAAGCAATCCAAGATTCTTCATGCAGAAGGGGAAGCAGAAGCCATTCGGCTGGTTAATGATGCTGCCAATAAATACTTCATTGGCAATGCCCAACTCCTGCGGAAACTGGAAGCTGTGGAGGTATCCCTTTCAAAGAATGCCAAGATCGTCATCCCGACAGGCAGTGAACTCATTAACATCATTGGGGATATGGCCGGTGGTATATTGCCGTTGGAAACCAAACCAAAAGATAAAAAATAATCTACTGAATAAATTCCATTGTTTTTATAAATGCCATGGAATAAATTCCATCACATTTATTGATATTTACATCCATGGAATAAATTCCGTGGCTACAATTCCTTTTTATTTACCATGGAATAAATTCCATGGCTACAATATCGGTCGTTCCTCCGGAACTTGCTAAATGCATTTAGCAAATGCCGTAGGCATGACCGATCTTGTAGCGCAAGGTTTTAACCTTGGGGATTGGGGGATATGGAAATGGAAAACAATGATAATTTTATATTTTTCATTCAAATCAATTCATCAAACAAATAATCCTCATTAAAATCCACCTCATATCTTTGTAACATTTCAATATATTCTTCTCTAAAAGTCTGCTTTTCATGATGTTTCTCCTGATTTTCAATATAATGAAAGACAGCGTCAATGTGTGATTGGCTATACGAAAAAGCACCAAACCCATCCTGCCATTCAAACCTGCGCTGAAGGATACCACTCTCATTAACCCATTTCGATGATTTTGCTTTTGCTTTTTGCATCACTTTCGATACATCGATAGGTGGTTTTAATCCAAAGAAACAATGCACATGATCTTCCACACCATTTACAAGTATTGTCCTGCACCCTGTTTCATTGATTAAATTACCAATAACAGCCATTAGTTGCGATTTCACTTCTCTTGTAATCCTTGCCTCGCGATATTTAACTGCAAAAACAGTTTGAATATATATCTGATGATAGGTATTTGCCATAATTTTTGAATTTAATAGGTTCATAACTAACTATTGATTAGACATCTTTTAATTACAATGCAACAAATTTCTTTGTTTTATTTTTGCGATGGAATAAATTTAATTGTTTATTTGCACGATGAAATAAATTCCATTATTTTTATATTTGCCATGGAATAAATTCCATGGCTACAATATCAGTCATGCCTACGGCATTTGATAAATTCAATCAGGAAGTTCCGGAGGAACGACCGATATTGTTGCGCAAGGTTTTAACCTTGGGAATTAGGGAAATATTGTTCATTTATTTCCATGGAATAAAATCAATTGCTATAATTCTTATTTACCATGGAATAAATTCCACGGCTACAATATCGCTCGTTCCTCCGGAACTTCCTAAACCCTATTAGCAAATGCCGGAGGCATGAGCGATCTTGTAGCGCAAGGTTTTAACCTTGGGAATTAGGGAAATATAATTTATTT
>Ga0302210_10001117_pt1 | contig 11503 bp, 10 predicted proteins | sample II_Fen_E3_2_FD_198793 | JGI IMG/M metagenome (GOLD analysis project Ga0302210, IMG submission 198793) | Peat permafrost microbial communities from Stordalen Mire near Abisko, Sweden - II_Fen_E3_2 | ecosystem: Environmental > Terrestrial > Soil > Wetlands > Permafrost | place: Sweden: Abisko... | reverse complement strand
ATGCCTGTTTCATTCTTCGTAATGAGCAGGTCGTAGGTTCAATTCCTATCATCAGCTCCAGTGTTATCAATGCCTCCGAGGTTTTCGGAGGCTTTTTTTGTGTCCATTTTAAATTGTTGCGCCTTAAAATGCACTTAACTTATTTAGATAACGTACCATTATGTTCGCAAAATCTATATTCTGCATAAAATAATGGACTTGATTAAGTAAGCGTACAATAGGTTCTTTCCAATTTTAGTTGATTTTCTATGCTTTTCACTATGATAGTTTAGCATTTACTGGTGTGTAATGTGTTTTTTCAACTAAAGCTGGAAAGCCCTTAAACAAAAAGTTTTTGAATATATAAAAGCACAAAGTAATTTAGCGTAAAAATAAGGATTTGGCAATTTGCCAAGTCCTGTATTTTGACTTAATATTATGCTATGATTATACAGATAAAGTACATCGGACGGAGAATCTTATGGCTAAACAAAATAAAGAAACACTCCATAAAAAAGGAATATAAATCTCTATATTTTTAGAAGATTTTCAAATTTATTTCATTAACGGATATTGCGCGTTATAAAAGTAATGAACCGAATGATGTCATAAGAAATTGGTTAAGCACTCTCTATACCATGAAATTTTTAGGTTTGTGTGAACAACTACATAACACCTTTTTTTAAACCCGTCGAATTCTACGGGTTTAAAAAAAGAAGCTGATTAAAATGCTTTTACTCTATTTCAACAAAAATGAATCAGCGCAAGGCTATTCAAACAACAAACATGGATTCCATTCAAAAATTTAGGAAGCAATCCTAAAGGTTACTCCCCCAATGACAATAAACTTCCAATCAAAATCAATGATTTTCTATCAATTTACAATAATCACAAATAGCCCTTACATCGTTCGTAATAAGCAGGTCGTAGGTTTGAATCTTATCATCAGAGCCCTAGTAAATTCGAGAAAGAAGATGATTCATTGGCCACTATATTTGACATAGCAAAATTAGCAAAGACCTCTAAATCTACGGTTTCCAGAGTTATTAGTGATCATGGTTATGTCAGCGAGGGAACTCGTTCTCGTATTTTAGATGCAATAAATGAATTGAACTATATCCCAAATCAAATTGCTCGCCAGATGAAGTATCAACGAACTAATACCATAGGCTTTTTAGTAAATAATTATCATCCTACGGCTGGAGATTTTATAAATTATTTTGCCAATACCGCCAAGTCATATAACTATCGTGTAAACATATATTTTACAGGAACTCCCCAAGATGAATTAAAGGCTCTTAATCTATTGGCCACGCGCTCTCTAGATGGTTTATTTTTGTTAGCAAAAATAAATGATTGGGATAAAATCATTCCATATACAAAGTTTGGCCCCATTGCAACTTGGCGCCGAATTAAATCGGATAAGATCTATTCATCCTATATTGATCATTTTCCCCTATACATGCAAATCTTAGAATATATCTATGCCAAAGGAACACGTTTTGTCGGTCACATTTTAAATTGCGAAAAAAATTCTAATACCCAAGCTCGTTTAGAAGCAATACAAACCTTTGAAAAAACTCATTCCATGAATAATGATTGGATATTATTTTATACTGAGCAAAAAGATGCTGGCATTGATGCCGCCCATAAATGGATTGCAGCCGGAAAAGAAGCCCCCAAAACAGTTGTAATATATTCTGATTATGTTGCTACTGAATTCATTTCTATACTTAAAGAAAACGGCTATCAAGTACCTAAAGATTGTGCTATCTTTGGTTTTGATAATAGCACGTTCGGACGTTTACTGAATATATCTACAGTAGATACATTTCTTGAAAAACAAGCAATCAATGCATTTTACTATATTCATAATAACTTAAATAATACAAACCTTACATACAAGAAAATCAATCCAAAATTGGTGTTTAGAGAAACTTGCTAGCAAAAATATCCATGCTTGTTATTTTTGCTATAAGATATTTTATAAACACGCCATAAAAAAGCAGTTCTCCAGGTATCTTTATATAGATGGAGAACTGCTTTTTTTATCATCAATTATATATTAGACTATTTTTTTGCTACATTTCGCCAAAATATCAGCAGGAATTCCCTGACCTAGTCCAGGTCGATCTGGTACTGTAATATAGGCATTAACAGGCTGATCATCATAAACACCCAAACTTCTTGTAAAATCACTTAAAATAGGTCCACCACATACATGCGGCTGAACTAAAATATCATATATTCTAGCCATATCGCATATCTTTTTGCACTCCGGTATTCCGCCGCAAGTAGCAATGTCTGGTTGAATCACATCCAAAGAACGATTTTCTAAAAAAGGCTTAAATCCATAACGTGAATAAATCCTCTCACCAGCAGCTAAGGGAACATTTACTTTATTTTTCAGTTCTTTACTTAATTGTGGATTCAAAAGAACCACATGCTTCTTCCATATATACCAACTTTTTTAGATTATCACTCTCCGTTGTCATAAATACACGAATTATCTACTTACAAATTAAATTGTATTATCGATATTTGCAGCTACTTGATCATGTACCTTTACACCAGCATCTACCAATTCCTTGATTTTCGCAGAAAACTGTGGTAAATATTTTTTATTTGCCACTAGCATTTCATCTAGTAAATCCTTCGCTTTCTGCCCACTTGGAATAAGAGGATTTAATATAAAGGCTTGTAAAGCTAAACCATAATCACCCGTTACAGCTGCTTGAACTGTTATCAACTCCATATTCTTCATCACTTGCAGCCAGCCTCGTTCTGCTGGCGAAAAAGGACCAAAGACCATTGGAACAGCACCAGATGCACCGATTTGTGAAGAAACTTCCACTACCTGATCGTTAGGCAAATCCGGAACAGCACCATTATTTACAGTAGATACAACCATTTGTGTTTTCTTGTTCCCATAAACAGACGCAATAGCTTCACAAGCTGTATCAGAATAATGTGAGCCGCCTCGTTCTGACAACTGCTTAGGCTTGTAATCCAGTTTAGGATCTTTATACAATTCAAACAGCTCTTTTTCAATCTTCATAACCTGCTGCCCGCGTGTACCTTTTTCACTTTCATACTCTTCCAAGCCATGTTTGAGCATTTCTTCCTGACGGTAATAGTATCTATGATAACCGCATGGAATGATTTTCATTTGAGTTAATTGTTCCCTAAAGAATGGAACATTAAAAATATTTTTAGGTAAGCCAGCGTCTTCACCATCATACATTTTACTGATGATTTCCAATGTCACTTCTTTACCAGTGTTATCCCAAACGCGATGCCAATGGAAATGATCGAGCCCTGCAAATTTATACGTAAGTTCATCTAACGTTTTCTCAATCAATTTGGGTTCACTAATCATTGCCATAACTGGTACATTACACAAACCGATGACTTTATTCCAATGCCCATAGGAAACAATAGCTTCTGTAAGCATTCCGCTTGGATTCGTAAAGTTAATCAGCCAAGCATCGGGGCATAATTCCTTCATATCTTTAACTATATCAAGAATTACTGGAATCGATCGAAAAGCCTTAAATATACCACCAGCACCATTCGTCTCTTGACCAATCATTCCATAAGAATTAGGTATTCTTTCATCTTTTATACGTGATTGTAAAAACCCTACTCTAAACTGGGTAGACACAAAATCAGCATCTTTCAGCGCTTCACATCTATCTATTGTCAAATGAATATCCCAATCCAAGTTTGCAGCTTTGACCATTCTCCTAGCCATGGCTCCAACTATTTCCAGCTTTTCTTTTCCTTCTAAAATATCAACTAACCAAATTTCTTTAATAGGCAATTGATCACTACGCTTAATATAACCTTCTATTAATTCCGGAGTATAACTAGAACCCCCACCGATAGTAACTATTTTTAATGCATTCCTTGACATACCTTTCTACCTCCTTATTTATATTCTTAAGATAACATCATCTTAAGTTGTGGGAACATTCCCATGTCAAGATAATTTTTTAAATATTCATGATCATTTTTATCTGGCTGTTCTCGTCATTTCCTTTTGCGGTCTTGCATGCTATGCATTAAGGAGATCGCCTACCATCGAAAAATAAGTAGCTTTGCTATCGTTCTTCTCTATTTGATATGCTTTCCTCGAATAACGTACAATTAAGTTCGTAAAAATGAATACGAAAAGCCATCGATAACTCCAAAAAAGGTAAGAGATGTGCAAACCCTTAAGGAGTTGAAAACCGATGGCCTATTCACATTATATCCAGTTCACTAACCGTTACGAAAAATCAAACTATCTAGATGGGAAAAAAGATGTTTTAGGTATGTATGTAGACGAAATCCAAGACAAATTCCTCGCCGGATGACATCCTTTTAAAAATGATATATTTAGCGATGATTTACATTACTAAAAAATGGACGGGGCGCCGGCAGACTGGAGTCAACTACAAGCTCCGTTAGAAATCTACTTTGAAGAACCTCTTTCTATAAGCATACAATAATCCCCCTCAATATTCCTATTCCCCCGATAAAGATTTAATTTGCAGCAGGTTTTTTACCATTTTCAATGAATATATTTAATAAACCAGTACGCTATCAACAGCCAGAACCCACATATCACCATTTATAATAGCAACTAATATTGTAATTACAAGGAGGATTTATTTTGAAAATAAGACTCGTAAATGACAATGACATCCCATCAATTGCTAAAATACATATAGATAATTGGAAAAGCATTTATCAAGAAAATTTCCCATCTGCATATTTAGCAGGCCTTAATTATAATGATGCAACAGAGGAATGGATTAAGTTTCTTAAACAGGAAGATGCTTTTATTTACATTGCTACATCTGACGATGATAGTGTATGTGGTTTTGTAGCGTGTAAGTTAGATAAGCAAATGCCTCATACTGGCAAATTAGATTCGCTTCACGTAAACCAATCGAACAGAGAGCAAGGAATTGGCAAACAACTGATTATAACAGCAGCGAATCATTTCCAATCAATACAAATCAGTTCTATGACTCTTTGGGCAGTCGAAACAAATGAACATGCGATTTCTATTTACAAGCATTTAGGAGCCAAGGTTTATAAAAATGAAATGCGTTATTTTGATTGGGTTCCTATACGCCAGCTTGGTTTAATATGGAATGACCTTTCCTATTTATGTAAAATAAATTGCTAAGCGATGCAGTTTATTTTTAATTTTTTTCATAAAAATATCTATTCACTCTCTTTCTATTGCTTCAGACTACCGATGCATCAAAACGTCAATTGCTTTATTATCTTTTATCCTAAGCTTGGTGCCAGTCAATGTTCATCATGACTGGATACCACCTAGCCCCCCTCCCGCGTTCGAAATTACACATCGATCGGGCAAAATTACTCGGGAGCATGACATCTTTGCAGAGACTAACAGCACCCCTTAACGGGGTGTTTTTTAGTTTCCGCGAATTTGCAATACGTTAAAGCACACAAAAAAAGCCTCGCATCAAGATATGTTGTCGATTCTGCCACCTGTGTAGCTGCTTGTGCGGATTGTTCTGCACTCACTAGTTAGAAGAAGCCATTTGTTCGGCCGCACTTGAGATTTCTTGAATCAATCTGCTTACGCTGCGACTCATTTTATCCATGGAGCGAGACAATAATAGCAAATTATGGGGTTATTGCATATAAAGAAGGTCTTTGAGCAGCATATTCCTATGTCTAGTCGAACCTCATTGTAATGTTTGACTTGCACCGACGTTAAGTGCCTATGCGCAATCGAGTAGGAGGCTATTTATTATTTAAATAGCCGACATCTCACACCATCGTACATACCGTTCGGTATACGGCGGTTCAACAGAAATTAATGTACGAATGAATATCGTTCACTGATGGATACGAAACCGATTTTCTTTAGGTATTCGTTGGTTAGTGTCCGTGCAAGGATTGGACTATTGGCTGTATGCCAGTAGCTCTTTCTTGTATTGGCATATTCCCATGCTTTGGCATTGGGGATACCAAGCTTTACAAGATTATTGTTGTTTCACTACCGCACCGCTCTGATGATGCCATCCGCCAAAATGCAGATTTATCGGGTAGATTAAGCTTAATCAATATTGATACATGGAAAAAAGAAGAATTAAAACAAATTGCCCTAAAAGGTTTTAATGAACTGCAAATCCATATTTCTGATGAAACCGCTGGTAAAATTGCTTCAGAAAGCCTCACATCCCCACAATTAATGCAATATATTTGTCTAAGTATATGCACGTTACTTGACAGTGATGTTAAACCAACCACTGAAATCAATGATTCTATATTAGAAACAGCCTACCGTTTTACTACAATGAATGGAAAAGAACTTGATTTATACGGTCTCATCGTTGAATCTCTGGCAAAAGGCCAACCTATTGTAGCTTTTACATTTGATGATCTAAAGTCTCGAATCGATACCTTAATTCCCGAAGGCGATCGCAAACCAGATAAACAAGCACTCAAAGCTAGTCTAAATAAATTGCAAGAACAATTGACTGCTAAGCAGATATTTATCACGTATTGGAATGGAAAGATAATATGGTGTATAGCGTTGATCCCTTGTTCTTATTTTACTTGCACTGGGGGTATAACAACTGAACACTTTATTTGAAACTTTTATTGAACACCTCTCTTCTATATTCAATAAAATCAGTAAAATCAATAATCTACAAACATTACAATCAGCGTTAAGCATTTATTTAGCATCAGGTTTTATTTTTGCTTATTTTATTTTGCGGCATCACTTCATTTTATATCCGATATGAAGTTGAATACTTGCATCTTTATATCATATAATATGACATGGCCCTGTCAAGTTATATGCTTTATACTTATACTTGAAGTGAGATGATAAAAATGCAGATTAGCAGACTATTTCAAACTATATATATAGTACTTGAAAAGGGCACCGTTACTGCCCCGGAATTAGCCAAGCGTTTTGAAGTATCTGTTCGGACCATCTATAGAGATATTGAGGTATTAAGCCAGGCAGGAATTCCCATATATACAAGCCAGGGCAAGGGCGGAGGAATCTCTCTGACTGAAAAGTTTATCCTGAATAAATCCCTTCTTTCTGAAAAGGAACAGGATGAAATTCTGATTGCTTTACAAAGCTTAGCGGCTGTAAGATATCCTGAACTCGATGATGTTCTATCAAAATTAAGTAGCTTGTTTTTGAAAAGCAAGGTCAATTGGATAGAAGTTGAATTTTCGCCTTGGGGAAGTGATCAAAAACAAAAAGAAGTATTTAGCCTGCTTAAAAATGCTATATTGGAGCAAAAAGTATTAGTATTTTCTTATTTTAATGTTGCCGGTGAAAAAAGTAATCGGCATGTTGAACCTGTAAAGCTTCTATTCAAAGATAAATCATGGTATCTAAAAGGATACTGCCTGCAACGGATGGCCTGTCGAACCTTTAAAATAACACGCATGACGGATGTTCTGATAGCAGAAACTCCTTGTAGTCATCTCACTTCACAGGAGCAATATTCAGCAGCAATAGAAATGACTGCAGCTCCCGCTGCAATTTCCCTTAAGCTTAAAATTTCGGCAAAAGGAGCTTATCGGGTGTATGATGATTTCTCCAAGGAAGATATTATAAAAAACGAGGACGGCTCTTATACTGTCAATACTTCTATGCCGGGCGGCGAATGGATTTACAATTATCTATTTTCATTTGGACCGCTTCTTGAGGTAATAGAACCTCCGGGCATACGGCTGGAAATGAAGAATCGCATAAAAGTCATGGCCGATAAATATTTGGAGATTACTGAGACACCTCCTGTTGATTCCATGCCATCATGATCTTGTTATTTTAGCACCTACATCATATGCATTCTGGCAATCTATCGGAAACTATTCTTCTCTTATTTGCACCTTATACTTTTCATCAAATCTTGATGCATCATATGTGGAATAGTCATCAAACTGATAGCAGTATGATGCAGCTTAACATTTGAACCTTGCCAGTTTCCTCCATTCTTTTTGCTGTATTTCGCTATAACTATTAGAAGAAAACCTGACGCACTGTTGTCAGGTTTTCTTCTTTATAATAGTAATTGCACATCAGTACAACAGTATTTCAAGGTACTGTAGGAGGAGAAAGACGTAACCATTGCTACAGATCACTAAAATCTATTGTAGCATCAGGATTTCCTAATAAAGTAGTTGAAAATAAAAAATAAGCTTTGTAAGTTGGCGGATATCTCCTTACAAAACTTATTATACGAGGAGGTTTCATTAATGGATAAATTCAACCATATAATTATTGATCCCAAAGAATTCGAGAGCAAACGTGTTCTTGTTACCGGTGGCACCAAGGGAGGAATGGGGGAAGCAATTGTAAAACGCTTAACAAAAGCTGGAGCTACGGTCATCACAACAGCTCGAACCACTTCAGCTGAATTAAATGGATCAGATTTATTTATCCAGGCTGATATCAGCACACCTGATGGCACCACAAAGATTGTGGAGCATATACTCGAACGCTTTGGTGGCGTCGATATTCTCGTCAACAATTTTGGAGGATCTTCTACCCCGACTGGCGGTGTTCTTAAACAAACTGATGTGGACTGGCAGCGGACATTTGATACCAATTTATTCGCTGCTGTCCGACTGGATCGCGGGTTGCTGCCACCAATGCTTAAACAAGGTTATGGCGTTATTATTCATGTTACATCTATACAACGGCGCTTTCCCGGAGAAAATACCATGGCATATTCAGCAGCCAAATCCGCGCTTGCAAATTACAGTAAAGCGCTCGCAACAGAACTTGCGCCCAAGGGTATTCGTGTTAACAGCGTAGCACCCGGTTTCACGGAAACAAAGGCCTCAGAAAGACTCATGAAAAGAATGGCAAAGGAACGTGGATGCGATTATACTGACGCTCGGCAGTCTTTGATGGACTCTCTCGGCGGTATCCCAATAGGACGTACAGCGCATCCAGAAGAGGTAGCAGAGCTCGTTGCTTTTCTGGTGTCCGACCGCGCCTCCTACATAGTTGGCGCTGAGCATACAATCGACGGTGGCATTGTCCGCACACTATAAAGGAGAATGATTATTATGATAAACAATAAATTCCAATTACCCCAACCGATTGAGACACATTTTAATGCGACAAATACAGATGACGCTTCAACCTTCCTTTCGATCTTTGCCGAGGATGCTGTCGTTTTTGACGCTGGCAAAGAATATCACGGGAAAGCCGCCATCAAAGAGTGGAGCGACCGCGACTATTTCGGAGTACGTCTGAGATTGGAAGTCACAAATGTCGTTCAGGATACCAAAGAAGTCGTTGTTACTGCAAAATCAGACGGAAACTACGACAAGACCGGACTGCCGGACCTCCTCTATCTTGATTTTCATTTTACTGTGGCTGGTGATAAAATCACACGCCTGTGTAATGTTCTTTCCTCTAATAGTAGGGCGATTCCCTTGCCGCAACCTATTGCAACCTATTATCATGCCTCAGATATCTATGACTATGGCCTGCTTGCGAGCTGCTTCGCAGATAATGCCCTGTTAGCTGACGAGGGAGAAGAATATTATGGTCCCGAAGCTGTCAGCGGACATATTCTAGACTCAAATCGGGACGCTAAGGTCATGACTGAAATTACCAACTGCGTAGAGAAAAGCGGAGAAACGGTTGTCACTGCCACTATTTCCGGTAATTTTGATGGCAGTCCAATTCCACTGGATTTCCACTTCACTCTTAATAACGCGAAAATCAAAACCTTGAATATCGTAGTGGCTGGTGAATAATATGGCAGCAGAAAACTTAATCCAAGTAAATCACGATCAATGCACGAAGTGCGGGCTTTGCGTTAAGGTATGTCGAGGGTCTCTCCGTATGGGAGAACATGGTCCTGAAGTAGTCGATAATTTCTGCATTGCCTGCGGGCATTGTATAGCCGTTTGTCCAAACGACGCATTGGATCATATGCTAACTCCGCTTAAACAAAAAGTCTTGCTCGAAAAAACGCTGAATCTTGACGCCGATACAGCGGCTCGCTTTCTCCGGTCACGACGGTCGGTTCGTTCTTTCCAAAAAAAGCACGTACCGCGCGAAACCATCCGGGAGCTTCTTGATATTGCCCGTTTCGCGCCGACGGCCTGCAATTCACAGGGAGTATCTTACCATGTTGTGGATGATCCGATCACCTTAAAAAAGATTACATCCGTAATTGCTGTTTGGGCAAAGGAAGATTTAAAACATGGTGCTTTGGGAAAATCACCATGGTCGAAAAATACCGCAAATACGCTCCACCGATATCACGAAAATGGAGAGGACACAATTTTAAGAGATGCACCCTGCCTGGTCATTGCCACAGCGGATAAAGGTCGTTTGTCTCTCGGCCGGGACAATGGACAATACCCATTTTGCACTCGCATATGCCCAGCTTTATGCGCCTACTATCGGATTGGGTTCCTGTTGGTCCGGATTATTTGAGTATTGCGCTGTGACCGAGCATGATCCGCTGCTTCGGCTTTTAAAACTTCCCGAAAACAGAAACGTTACTGGTGCATTAATTATAGGTTATCCAATGTACTCTTTTAATCGGCTGGTAGACAGAGATCCCTTACAAATTTCTTGGCAATGACGCGGTCTACATTGTTTTTCCAGTTCGTTATCTTTTTCATAATTAAGAATGACGAATATCACCTATAGATATTATCGACAGATCAGCATAGTTGAGATCTTTTTAGTAAAAAATCCCGAAAAATCGGGCTTTGAAAGGTGTTTTTTGAATATTCGATTGCAAAACAACGGTATGTAAAAAATGATTGCTTTTTAGCAAGAAAAGAACTATACTTTATATCATAATTAATAACGTAAGCGTTCACGTAAGCCAACGCACTGTTTGCCATGTGGCAGAGGGTGCGTTTTTTTTGTACCCTTTTTCTATGTGGTGTATAGTCGAAGGGGGTCATATGTCTCAAATATCATTAAAGCAAAGTCTCGCAAAACTTGGTTTTGCAATTTTTCTCACCTATTTATCCGTCGCGATGGCACTTCCTGTTGTTTCTGTATTCGTAACAGAAGAGCTCAAACTTCCTAACTGGCTAGGGGGGGCCGCTGTCGGTGTCTCCTTCGTTGCAACGATTCTTTCCAGAAAGCACGCGGGGAATTTTGCTGATGCAAAAAGTAGCAAAAAATGCTTTATGCTCGGCTTTTTCTTCTACATAGCTGCTGCACTTGTTTGCATGGCTGCCGATATAAGTGGAATGAGTGCCTCCGTAGCATTCGCAATTCTTATCGCAGGCCGACTCCTGCTCGGCATAGGAGAAAGTATGGCAACCGTCGGGCTTCTAAGTTGGCATTTCTCACGCCTCGGCCCTAGCCAGTCTGGAAAGATACTCTCGATTTTGGGGATGGCAATGTACGGTACATTTGCATTAGGCGGTCCTGTGGGACTTACACTCTATAAGTATTTTGGTTTTAGTTCGGTCATGCTAGCGTCATCCATTGTGCCAATTCTCGGCGTTATCATGTTTCTCACCTCTCCTGAAG
>Ga0302210_10001114_pt1 | contig 11535 bp, 12 predicted proteins | sample II_Fen_E3_2_FD_198793 | JGI IMG/M metagenome (GOLD analysis project Ga0302210, IMG submission 198793) | Peat permafrost microbial communities from Stordalen Mire near Abisko, Sweden - II_Fen_E3_2 | ecosystem: Environmental > Terrestrial > Soil > Wetlands > Permafrost | place: Sweden: Abisko... | reverse complement strand
CCAGTCTTGGCAGCTAAAGAAATTTACGGGAAAATTAATCAAAAATAGGAGGGGCACAGTATGGAATGTAAGACTTTACGGGCAATTGTCGCTGAATTGCAGAATGCATCAAAATATGTTGAGGAAGAACAAGTCACGGCTTTAGCTGATGAAATTCTGAAGGCGGAACAAATATTTATTGGCGGTGCAGGTCGTTCTGGTTTTGTCGGTCGAGCTTTTGCCAACCGATTAATGCATTTAGGCTTTCATGTTTATTTTGTTGGTGAACCGACCACGACTTGTATTAAGAAAAATGATTTACTGATTCTTTTATCTGGCTCTGGCAATACCGCGAGTTTGGTGAGTATGGCAGAAAAAGCAAAATTTTTGAGAGCCAAAATCGCAGCCATCACAATTTTTCCAAACCATAAAATCGGTAATTTGGCAAATACATTAATTCAACTACAGGGTACATCATTAAAATCGGAAGATAGCTCAACCATGAAGTCTATCCAGATGGATGGGTCTATATTCGAACAATTAGCTTGGCTGGTTTGCGATACATTGGTTCTGAAACTCATGGGGGAAACGAAACAAACAAGTGCGGATTTGTTTGCCCGACATGCAAATCTAGAATGAAATATGCAATAAACAAAATTATCTGCTGATAGCACTTGTTTTGCAGTAAGTTGGAACCGTTGTCATCAAATATCAGTGATATTGCACAAAAACTGGGTGTTGCACAGGGACTGCTATATTACTATTTTTAGTCTAAAAATGAAATATTTGAAGCATTACTCAATCGACAACTCCCAGTATTTTTAACTGAAATTGAGAAAGTAAATTATTCAGACAATTCCATATTATTAAAAAATTGAGAATAAAGAAGAAAATCGAACAAAATCATAGAATAATAAACAAAATCCAAAATATTCATCTATTTTTGAAGATTGTGATAATATACTTTTTTTGTTATTATTTGACCAAAAGAGTATGTTAATCGATTGCGTAATTAAGGGAGCTGTAGCATAGTGGAAAAAAAAGATCATGTAACAATTTCTGATGTAGCAAAACGAGTGGGTGTTTCAACGACTACAATTTCTCGCTACTTAAATGGAAAATATGGTTTCATGTCAGAGGATTCACGAGCTAGGATTGCATCGGCAATTGAGGAAGTTGGGTATCGTCCAAGTGGATTGGCTCGAGCTCTTAAGTTTCAAAAAAGCCGCACTTTGGGCTTGATTGTGGCTGATATTACAAATCCTTTTTCAGCAATTTTAGTTAAGGGTGTTAATGATAGATGTCAAGAATTGGGCTATAGCTTAAATATTGCAAATACAGATGAAGATCCTGAAAGAGAAAAAGCATATGTGCAATCTATGATTGATCAGAGAGTAGAAGGCTTAATTATACATAATACCGGGGAGAATAATTTGTTTTTTCAAAAAATTGCGACAGAACAAATACCGATTGTGTTAGCAGAACGACCTATTGGGCAACCTCCAATATTAGATACTATCAAGACAAATGATATGGAAGCTATTCATAAAGTGATGAAATATATAAAAAAACATGGTTATGAACGAATAGGCTTTTTTACGGAACCGCTCAAAAATATTGAAACACGAATTCAACGTAGTGCAGCTTATCATAATGTTTATCCAGAATTGTTTAATAGTGAAGCAGAGGAGTATGTGCTGACTTCGCATGAACCTGAATTTGTGCAACGTATGTTGCAGTCGTTTTTAGAAAATTCAGGGCGAAAAAGCATTTTAACAGGGAATGGTGTTGTGACCTTGAATTTACTTAAAGCAATTAAGGCTATGGGCCTTTCCTATCCGGATGATCTGGGTATATGTAGTTTTGATGATTGGGAATGGATGGAATTGGCTGATGTTACCGCAATTACACAACCATCATATGAAATTAGTATAGAATGCGTGAATCGTTTGATTGAACTGATTGATAACAAAGGCAAGGGGGTGCCGAAAATAAGAGAAATTCCTTGTAAAATGGTAGTTCGTAATTCAATTTAAAATCATTCTGTGTTTTTAGCAATCGATTAACATAAACAATCACAAAAAATAAACTAATATGAGGTGTGGTGCGGATAAATCGTCGCCACATTCTATTTTATAGTTTTAGCAATCGATTAACATAGAATTTTAAGAAGGATGTGAGGAAAATGGTTAAAGTGATATTACCAACGCTAATTTTTTCGACTCCAATTGCAGTAGAAAAAGAAATAAATGAAATTAAGTCGTATGGAGCTGATGGAATTGAAATTAGACGCGAACGACTTATACCGACGCAAGAATTATTGCAAACAATGAAAAGCTATATTGATAAGGTAGACTTATCTCCGGTTATTTATTCAGTGCCAGAGGATCTTTGGATGGCAGATGGTAGATTAAATGATAAATTTGCTACTTTTTGTCGGGAAGCAGCATGGGTATCAGCAAGTTATATAAAATTTTCTTTGGGAAACTTTTCGCTAGAAAAAGCTTGTTCTGAATCTGTATTGAAACAAAATTTGCAAAAAATTCCGGGAAAGCTTTTAGTAGAAAATAATCAAACAAAAGAGGGAGGGAGTTTAGCTGGTTTCGTAAGATTTTTTAAATGGAACAAAACCTTACCTGTTTCCATGACCTTTGATACAGGTAATTGGATGACGGTTAAGGAAGATGCCGAGATGGCTTATGAAATTTTACGGGAGCATATTGAATATATGCATATAAAAGACACTATTTGGCGAGGCAAGTATGAAAGCATTCCTGTAAAAATAGATAGTCCTTGGTTTATAAGGGCTGCACAACATCAGATGGCGGCAGTAGAATTTCCATTCTCTGCACCAGCTGATGAAGGTCCTAAGTGGGTACAATGTATAAAAGGGAGTGGTATGAAATGAAAAAGTTTATTACATTTGGCGAGGCAATGGTTATGTTTGTTGCGCAGCAAGAAGGTGAGTTAGCACAACAACAAGATTTTAAAAAATTTATGGCAGGTGCGGAAACAAATGTAGCAATTGGTATGGCTCGTTTAGGCTATGACAGTACCTTTATCAGTCGTGTGGGTAAAGACTCTTTTGGAAAATTTATTGTACAAGATCTTGAGCGAGAAGGAGTCAATACGGATCAGGTTGTTTTTGATGATGTATGGCCAACCGGATATCAAGTAAAATCGAAAGTGAGTACAGGTGATCCACAAATCGAATATTATCGAAAATTTACACCATTTCGTCAAATTTCCAAAGATCAAATTAATACGGATTGGTTGAGTCAAGCCGATCATCTCCATACAACAGGAATTCCATTAGCACTTTCGGTATCAACTTATGAATATGGAATAGAAATAATGAGAAAAGCAAGGGAAAATCAGCTAACAATTAGTTTTGATCCCAATTTACGACCAACGCTGTGGAGCTCTACAATTAAAATGCGTCAGGTTATTAATGAAGCAGCTGGCTTAGCGGATTGGATTTTACCGGGGCTATCTGAAGGACAATATCTGACAGGTTTAGAAAAACCACGTGAAATAGCTGATTTTTATTTAAATAAGGGAGTAAAACTTGTTGTAATTAAGCTTGGGAATGAAGGTGCTTACTATTGTGACTCAGAAGAAAATGAAGGAATGATAAAAGGAATTCAAGCAGTAAAGGTTATTGATAGCGTTGGAGCTGGTGATGGATTTGCAGTTGGAATCATTAGTGGCTTATTAGAAGAATTGACATTAAAAAAGTCTGTCGAACGAGGAAATGCAATCGGCGCATTAGCTATAAAATCGCAAGGTGATCATGATGGATTGCCGAATAGAGAGATATTAAATAACTATATAAAAGAAAATTATCATAACCAGTAATAGAATATGAGTTTTGCAAACCAAGTCATTTGTTTGCAAAATTGTGATGAGGAGAGAACAGAAATGGAAAAAACTCTGAGTATCAAAAGATGGTATCGTTTAATGCCAATTGTTTTTATCACGTATAGTCTGGCTTATCTTGATAGGGCAAATTTTAGCTTTGGTGCAGCGAGTAATATGGCACATGAATTAGCAATTACTCCCGCCGTTTCTTCTTTATTGGGAGCACTTTTTTTCTTGGGATATTTTTTCTTCCAGGTTCCAGGCGCAGCTTATGCGGAAAAGAAAAGTGCAAAAAAACTTGTGTTTTGGTCTCTTTTGCTTTGGGGCGGCTTTGCAGCATCAACGGGGGTGTTATCGGATCCGTATCAACTAATGATAGTACGTTTTATGCTGGGAGTAGTAGAAAGTGTTGTTATGCCAGCAATGTTAGTATTTCTTTGTCATTGGTTTACAAAAGGCGAACGTTCTAAAGCAAATACAATTTTGATCCTTGGCAATCCAGTTACAGTTCTTTGGATGTCTATTGTTTCTGGTTATTTACTTGATATTTGTGGTTGGCGGATGATGTTTATTTTAGAAGGAATACCACCACTTATATGGGCATTTTTTTGGAATAAAATGGTCAATAATCATCCACATGAAGCAAAATGGCTGGATAAACAGGAACAGATGGATTTGGAATTGGCACTTCAAGCAGAACAAAAAGGTATTAAGCCAATAAAAAACTATGCAGAAGCATTTAAAAATAAAAAAGTAATTCTTTTATGTGTACAATATTTTTTATGGAGTATTGGTGTATATGGGTTTATGATGTGGCTGCCGTCTATTTTGAAATCAGCACCGAATATGACAATGGTGTTAACCGGATGGTTGAGTTCTGTACCTTATTTATTGGCCATTATTGGCATGATCTTGGCTTCATATTTTTCGGATAAATTTTTGAATCGACGCGATTTTGTATGGCCGTTTCTTTTTCTGGGAGCCATTTGTTTTTATGCATCTTATCTTGTGGGTACGCAAAATTTTATACTTTCATATATCTTGTTGGTTCTTGCAGGAGGAATGATGTATGCACCTTATGGACCATTTTTTGCCATTATTCCAGAACTTTTGCCATCTAATGTAGCCGGTGGAGCGATGGCTTTAATTAATAGCTTTGGAGCTTTAGGTAGTTTTACGGGTGCCTACGCGGTAGGCTTGCTTAATAGTTATACTGGCGGCTATGGAGTGTCATATATGTTGATGGCAATATCTCTTTTGTTAGCGGCTGGAATTACTTATTATGTTTGTACTGTGAAAAAGTCTGAGGGGGAAGTTCAGTGATGGATAAATGTTTTATACAATTGGCGTTAGATCGAATGAATATAGAAGAGGCTATTCGGCTGACTCAGAAAGTAGAAGAAAATGTGGGATGGATTGAAATTGGTACATCTTTGATAAAAGAATTTGGCATGAAAAGTGTACGGAGTTTTCGGAATGCCTTTCCTAAAAAAATGTTGCTTGCCGATATGAAAATTATTGACAATGCACGGTATGAATGCGACCTTGCCTTTACAGCTGGAGCAAATGTTGTAACTGTTATGGGTTGTGGTCCGCTGATTACAGTGCAGCTTGTGGCGGAGACAGCAAGAAACGCGAATCAAAATTTTATGATAGATTTATTGAATACGACAGAAAAACAGCAAATATTTTTACGGGATACGTTTACAGATGCAATATTTTGTTTGCATACAAGCAAGGATCAGCAAGAGCGAAATGGTGATACATTTCGATCAAACGACATTGACTGGAATGATCGTCGAATTGCGGTAGCAGGTGGATTAAATGAAGAAACTTTGCCACCGATCATTGTACAGTTACGACCAGAGATCTTTATTATTGGAAGCAGTATTACAAAAGCAACTAATCCAGTTGCAGCGATTCGTACTTATCAGCAAATTATAAAAGATAATCAATTTTAAACTGAGGAGGAAATATTACAAATGTCTATAATGGAAACGATTTTAAATGAAATTCATGGTGTTGTCAAAGAAATAAATGAAACTGAAATAGATCAAGCCGTTACAAAATTATTAACTGCAAAACGAATTTTTGTGATTGGTGAAGGCAGAAGTGGTCTTATGGCAAAGGCATTCGCTATGCGACTTATGCATTTAGGCGCAGAAAGCTATGTCATTGGTGAAACGATTACACCAGCAATTCACAAAGAAGATATGTTGGTGGCGATTTCAGGGTCAGGCAGTACACATCATGTTGTTTGGACAGCCAAAAAAGCCAAGGAGGAAGGTGTTGTTGTACAAGTGATTAGTGCAACAAAAGAAGGAGAACTGGCTAAATTTGCTGATTCATTAATTTTTGTGCCAGCGGCAACAAAGTTTCGGCATAAAGGAGAAGCATCGAGTATGCAGCCTTTAGGTTCTTTATTTGATCAGAGTGCTCATATTATATTTGATGCATTATGTATGAAGTATGCTATTGAAAAAAAGGTCAGTCAATCTGAATCTTTTAAAATGCATAGTAATTTGGAATCTTAATATGTCAGCAATGATAAGTTTTAAACTTAAATAATGGGAAGTATCATAAGTGGAACTAAATAAAAATCCATAAGTAGTCATACGTAAAAAGTGTTTGCCATAGAATATACTCGTATTTCGTGGAGTGATAAATAGAATAAATAAGGAATGTTTGGGGTGACATTGCAAAAAAAGTTGCCCCAAAACTTTCTAGATGGTCTTTAAAGTAAGCTTTTGGTATTTCTAGTAGGACTTTTGTAAGATGATTGAACGGACAAGTACGATCGAGTTCAGTCGTCTATTTTTGCGTTAGGGAAAATGTGCAGGTTTAGTAAAAAAACAGGAGTGTCGTTACACAAAAGTAGTTGACATTTAAACTAGTTTGTAATATAGTTTTAATAGTTGAAATGTCAACTATTAAAACTGACGTTATGGGGGGTTATATTATTAAGCTAGAGAATGAAGTGCTTCGTGAGGTTGGTATGCTCGCCCGATGTATTCAATCGATTAGTGATATTAAGTATCGGGAAATTAATTTACAAAGAGGTCAGTTCATTTTTTTGACCCGCATTTGCGAGTCTCCGGGTGTCAATCTAATTGAACTTTCCCATATTCTCAAAGTAGATAAAGCAACAACAACGAAAGTCGTACAAAAGCTGATGAAAGAAGATTACGTATTGCGAGAACGATATGAATCGGATAAAAGAGGCTGGCATTTATATCCATCTGTAAAAGCGCAAGAGGTTTATCCATATATTATTCAAGAAGAGAACCGAAATATTGAAACATGTTTTACCGGATTAAGTCTTGAAGAACAAGATACTGTATATCAGCTGCTTAAACGAATGTGCAAAAATATAGATCAGCATTGGAAAGAAGTAAAACATCACAAAGACGAGTCATTGTAATTATTTATTAAGGAAGGGACAGATGCAACAAATGCTTGAAGATATTGTTATAAAAAAATTTACGGAAGACTATAAGAATGATGTGATTGATTTAATTCTTGATATCCAGCAAAATGAGTTTAACATTCCAATAAGTAAAGAAGACCAGCCGGATTTAAGTGATATCCCCAATTTCTATCAATCGGGGAATGGAAACTTTTGGGTAGCTCTTTATAATGGTCGGGTTGTTGGAACAATTGCCTTGATAGATATCGAAAATCATCAGGGAGCATTGAGAAAAATGTTTGTGAAACCTGATTTTAGGGGAAGTAAGTATAATACAGCAAAATTATTACTATTGCAGGTATTTACATGGGCCAGAGAAGGTGGTATTCATGATATCTATCTGGGCACTACTGAATTTTTTTTAGCGGCACATCGTTTCTATGCGAAACATAAATTTGTTCAAATAAAGAAAGAAACACTGCCAGATACCTTTCCGATTATGAAAGTTGATACAAGGTTTTATCAGCTTAAACTTTAATAAATAAGTAGATAATATGTATTTACATATTGAAAATTGTAAATTTAATCCATACTATCGACTTTAAAATGAGATAGCTATTTTACCGCGCTGGTATACCCAGGGCGGTTTTTTTTTGCTTTTTGAGAGAGATGGGCGGGGCAGGCAGGAACGTGATATACTTATAGAAAATGAGACGGATGGTGAGGTTATCGTGGAAGAGGTTATTATCAAAAAGTGTAACTCTTATGATTATAAAGAAGTAGAAACAGCTGTTTTTTCAAGTATGGATTATTGCTCAGCTTTAAAAACAAAGGAAAAAAAGACGGGGAAAGCTTTGATCAAAGTGAATCTGCTAAAAAAAAACGTGCCGGAAGATGCGGTGACAACACATCCTGCGGTTGTAGAAGCAGCCGTCAGATATCTGCAGAATTTAGGTTGGAACGTTATAATTGGTGATAGTCCGGGCGGGCCTTTTTATAAAAAACGCTTGGAAGAGATTTATAACGCAAGTGGAATGGCGAAGGTTGCTGAAGCTACCGGCTGTGAATTGAATTATGATATAACTTCGGTAGAGGTGAAAAATGAAAAAGCGGAAAAATTGAAAGCAATGAAAATTATTCGTGTGGTGACCGAAGTTGATCTGATTGTTTCCATTGCCAAATTTAAAACGCATTGCATGATGTCGTATACGGGCGGTGTCAAAAATCTATTTGGTGTTATACCCGGACTGACGAAAGCCGAATATCATTTTAAGATGCATACGGCTGAAAACTTTGCGGATCATTTAGTTGATATTTGTGAATATGTTCGACCGGATTTTACCATAATTGATGCGATTGAAGGTATGGAAGGAAATGGACCTTCTTCAGGAACAAGCCGTCACGTTGGACTATTGCTGGCAGCTGAAAATCCTTATGCGCTCGATACAGTTGGTACTTATATTATGGGGATGGACCCGCTTACAGTGCCAACCGTTCAATCTGCTAAAAGACGCGGATTGTTTACTGGTGTATTGGCAGATATAAAAATAGGAGGGGATGATGTCAAAACGATTCCGATCATTCCCTTTAAACGACCAGATTCTATAAAAAAAAGTTTGGTCAGCGGGATTGTCCCACGTAAAGTGGAAGAATTTTTCATCAAGTCTTTACGGCCAAAACCAATTTTTCATCATGAAAAATGTATTTCTTGTGGTGATTGCCTGCGAGGGTGTCCGGCAAAAATAATTAAGATGAAAAATGGAAAACCAGTTGCCGATCTGGAAAAGTGCATCAGTTGTTTTTGTTGTCATGAATTGTGCCCGGAAAAAGCCATTGAGATAAAAGTACACTGGCTTCATAAAATATTATTTGGCAATAAAGGATAAATAATATTTTTGCAAGACATTATATCCACTGGTACTTTTGAAAGAATGGGTGGAGAAATGGTAGATAAGTAGAAGAATATGTGGAGAAGAAAATTTTTATAGAAAGTCAGACCGTTGATTTAAAAGAAAAAGTTATAGATGCTATAAAAAAAGAAGTTATCCCATTATCCGTGTGATGTTTGAGGTAAAAATCCGTTGGAATAAACAAGATTTACTATATCGTAAGATTTTTATAAGGCGACTGAACGGCTAGATAGTAGGCTTTCAGTCGTCTATTTTTGCGTTTTTTTTAACTATAAAAATAGGTCCTTATAAATAAATATAAAATTCAAAACATTCGCATTTACATTTTAATTAAGATGTGTAATAATAAACATAGGATGTAGTACGTAATACGTACTATGATATAAAAGGGAGGCTTTTTTATGAAAGTAGCTTTGGTTTACACAGGTACGACTCCAGAATTGATTGAATTGGTAGAATTGGAGGTTAAAAAACTACTGCCGCAAGATACGGAGATACTCAGTTATCAAGATCCAACGATTATTGCAGAAGTTAGAGATGTTGGCTATGTTACGGCACCACCGGCAGCTAGACTTATTAGCATGTTTATGAAAGCGGTGAGCGAGGGTGCGGATGCGATTCTCAATATTTGCTCATCAGTCGGAGAGGTTGCCGATGCAGCACAGAATCTTGGAAAATATATTGGTATTCCAATCGTACGTATCGATGAGGAGATGTGCCGAGTAGCGGTAAAAGAGGGATCACGGATAGGTGTCATGGCTACATTATCAACGACGTTAACACCAACCAAGAATATGATCATGAGAGTAGCACGAGAAATGAATAAACATGTAGAATTAGTGGATGTGTTGGTTGATGGTGGTTTTGGTCTTGATCAAGAAGAATTCAAAGAACTGATGGCAAAATATGCAGGAGAAATTTGTGACAAAGTCGATGTTATTTTATTTGCGCAAGGTTCTATGGCTTATTGCGAAGAATATATTCATCAGAAATACGGTAAAGTAGTTTTATCCAGTCCTCGATTTGGTGCATTAGCACTTAAAGAAGCTTTAATGAAACAAGGTTTAATAAAATAAATTTTTGGTTTCTGAGTCTGTTCCTTACAATAAATTTATCACAAATGAAAATAGTGATGTCGTCCATGATCAATAGGTTGGACTGTTCGTACATCTTGTTGATGGTAAAAATTTTGAATTAAATTAAAAAGGAGTAAAACAAATGATAGAGAAATTAGGAAAAATAGTAAAATTCATTACAAGATTTTTCTCTTTGTGGATTATTTTGGGCGTTATTGCTGCGTATGTGACTCCTGAAACATTTAAGCCATTAGCTAAATATGTTGGTTATTGTATTATGGCGGTTATGCTGAGCATGGGGCTTACTGTATCGGTGAACGATTTTAAGTTGATTTTTTCTCGCCCTAAAGATGTATTTTGGGGTATTATTTTACGGTATATGATCATGCCGTTTGTTGCATTCGGCTTAGCAAAGCTGCTTGATTTGCCCCCGGATTTGGCTGCGGGACTTATCCTTGTAGGATGCTGCCCGAGTGGAGTAGCTAGTAATGTTATGACATTTTTGGCTAAAGGGGATACAGCACTTTCGATAACGGTTTCTACGATCAATACAGTGCTAGCACCGTTTATTACACCGTTTATGTTTACCTTTTTGGTCGGTTCCATAGTCCCAGTTGATGCTTCAGCCATTTTGATAGATATATTGAGGATTGTTCTAGTTCCAGTATTCTTAGGAGCAGCTATTCGGGCAGTTGCTTCTGATTTTGTTGATAAGATCATGCCGATTATTCCAATTGTGTCTGTTATTGCTATTTTTGTTACGACTAGTTCAGGGTTTGCACTCAGCGCCGGTTCACTGGCTAGTGTTGCTTTGATTTCTATTGTAGCCGTAGTTTTGCACAATATACTTGGTCTTACAACAGGATATTGGGCTGCGCGTGGTGTAGGCATGCCTCATTTCAAAGCCAAGTCTATTTCTTTTGAAATAGGCATGGAAAATGGTGGTTTAGCGATGGCGTTGGCAATAGCACATCTTGCTCCATTAGCCTTTATACCAGCTGCTATATTTAATTTGGTGCACAATCTGACTGGTCCAACCTTGGCAAGTTACTGGCGTGAAAAAGAAGAAAAAAAAGAAGCTATCGCGGAAAATAAGGAAAGTACGGTACAATCTTAAAATTTTCTTACTGCGTAAAGTATTCAATGTAAAAAGATAGCTAAAATAAAAGGGGTTGGTACGTGTGAAGAATATTACACTTGAATTGGCAAAAAAAATAGGAACGTATGCCGAAGAGCTTGTTGCGAAAGAATATGGGGCAAAACCGTTTAGTGTAGCAATTTGTGATAAAGATGGATTCCTAGT
>Ga0302210_10001108_pt1 | contig 11589 bp, 12 predicted proteins | sample II_Fen_E3_2_FD_198793 | JGI IMG/M metagenome (GOLD analysis project Ga0302210, IMG submission 198793) | Peat permafrost microbial communities from Stordalen Mire near Abisko, Sweden - II_Fen_E3_2 | ecosystem: Environmental > Terrestrial > Soil > Wetlands > Permafrost | place: Sweden: Abisko... | reverse complement strand
ACGCTTCTGCCAAACCGACTGGAATTACCATAAATAAAATCAAATTCCACGGCTGATTACTTGCCAGCAATTCCATATAATGTGTCATAACCATTTTCCAACACTCCTTTTGCTCTTGTTGGCTTAAGTATAACGAGCAAATATGCATTCTACATGCAGGAATTGTTAAGAACTTATGAAGATTGCAATTTTTTGTAAATAAAAAAGCTGCATCGATTCATGTCTTGATAACACCTCAATCAATGCAGCAACGTTTCTTTTATTTAAATATTTAATAGTGAAAAGCAGATATTAACAATTTCTGGAGCAATCAAAGTGGTAATAATCCCCATAAAAATCATTGCCAAACTAGATATCGCACCTTCCATTTCACCTGCTTCAAAAGCCTTAGCTGTGCCCGTACCATGTGCCGTAATACCATAAAGCATCCCTTTGGTAATTGGACTTTTGAAAACCGTACCATATTTTAACATAAAACTTACAAAAAGTGTACCTGTTATACCTGTCAAAATAACAAAAACTGCTGTAAGCGAAGGGTTGCCACCAAGAATTTCCGAAATACTCATAGCCATCGGAACGGTAACGGAACGTGGCGCCATACTAGCCATAAGCTGTAAATCGGCTCCCATATAACGACCAATCAGAAGGGAAGTGACAATCGCAACAGCTGCGCCTCCGGTTACACCAACTAAAATTTCCGTCAAATGCTTTTTAACAGTCGTTCTGTATTTATAAAGCGGTACAGCTAAAGCAACCGTTGCCGGTTGAAGCATAAAGGATAACCATTTTCCGCCTTTTGCATAATTGTCATAAGGAATCTGAAACATCACTAAAATTCCTAAAAGAATAATCGGACAAATAATCAGTGGTGAACAAAGCATATGCTGGGTTCGACGATAAAGTTTTTTCGAAAGAATATAAACAACTACTGTTAAAGATAGATACAAAATCATTAAACTCATATTTCACTACTCCGTTCTTTGCGACGTACAATCCACTCTGTCGCCACACCCACAAAAATAAGGACAAAAACAATACTGCCTTCGATTGAAGTCAAAAGCTCCGACCAGCCAGTTTCTAAAATATCCTGAAACTGGATAATACCGACAGCTGCCGGAATAAAAAACAATAATAACTCTGCAATTAAAAAATTTGCACCACTTTCAATCCAAGCCAATGGCAACCATTTAAAATACAATAAAACAAACAACAATAAAATTCCTAAAATACTCCCGGGAAAATCTATACCGGTATATGCTACAAAAAGATTACTTGTTAAACTAATTGCACATAAAATCACCACTTGCCAGACAAGCTTAAACAACTTCATGACCCCAACACCTCGAATACAAACCCATATAATCCAAATTAAATCAAAACAATAAATCGTTCAATTTCCAAATCATATTTTCATGTATAAAATTTATTTCTAAATGATAACACATATAAAATAAAGATGAAAATACTTGTTATCTATACTTCGATAAAAAAAAGATATTGTTATTGATGTTATTTTATGAAAATTCAATATATGCATAAATATCACAAAAAGAAAAGCAGGTCATCAAAAATTTATGATGACCTGCCCACAGCTGACTCTCACTAGCCTTTTTTTAATAAGATAAGAACATAGCCTAAAACTAAAGCACTAAGTCCCAGTGCACCTTCTACTGGATCTAAGAACCCTTGTACATATAAGTATGAACCGGCAACAAATAATGCTGCTGAAACAATACTCCAGCTCAATATATGTAATGCTTTGGCAACGGTCTTACTATTTTCTCGAATCTGCTGGGCGGGAAAACGAACCAGCATCCCATCTTCTTCCCAGCGTCGCAACGATCGTGCGGCCAATGTAGGAATTTCTGCTGTTGATGTAACGATACGAATTGCCTGTTCTTTAATTTCAGCTTTTGTATCTTCATGTTCCGATAAATCCAGCATAGATGTTTTAAACTGTTCCAAAAGGTTCCAATCAGAATCTAAACCACGACAAATACCATATAAAATACCAAAAGCACGTCCTAAAAAAGTATACTCGGAAGGAATTTGAAACGGCTGTTCATATAAGAGTTTTCGTAGCTGTTCTGCAGCGGCCCGCATTTCGCGATCCGATGCTTGTTTACGATCTGCCAGCATTGCTTCCCAAAAATTTTCGAGTGCTTGCGCTACTATTTCCGTATCGGCCCAAGCTAATAAAAAACCAATCTTTTTGAGGCAATGAACAATCTGAGAATAATCCGCCTGCATTACAGCACTAGCAAATTCAATAAATAAACGGCGATTTTTAGCACTTACTCGTCCCATCATACCAAAATCCAAAAAAATAATATTTCCTTTTGTATCAACCATTAAATTGCCAGGATGAGGGTCTGCATGAAAAAAGCCATCTTCAATAACCTGTTTTGCATACGCATCCCATACTTTTTGTGCAACTTTCGTGCGAATCAAACCAGCTGCTTCAATTTGTGAATAATCATTAATTTTGATACCATCCATAAATTCCATAATGAGTACATGTTTAGCCGTATATTGCCAATAAATTTTTGGGAAACGAATCTGCCGTATTTTTGAAAAACTAGCGGCCATCTGCTCGGCACTTTCACCTTCTTGCACATAATCCAATTCCCGTTCTATGGTATCACGGATTTCTCTATATACCTTGTTCACATCCATCAAATCATACCAATTTGTCAAAACTCGACAAAGCTGCATCATAAGATAAACTAAACGAAAATCAACATGAATAATCGCTTCAATCCCCGGCCGCATAATCTTGACTGCCACCTTTTCCCCTGTGTGGAGTTTGCCAACATGGACTTGCCCTAATGAAGCGGATGCGAGAGGTCTTTGTTCTAATGAGGCAAAGATCTCATCAACATTGACCTTCAAATCATCCTCAAGGACCACTCGCAAATCATCAAAGGGAACAGACTTTACTTCATCTTGTAGTAAAGATAATTCATCTAAAACATTTTGCGGGAATATATCTACCCGTGTACTCAGCAACTGCCCGACTTTAATCAAAAGCCCCCCCAGTGAAACAGCTGTCAGCCGAAATTTATGAGCCATTTTCCCATAAAATTGCAATAACTTTTGATTCATCCACGTTTTATCATGACCGAACCCTTGCAAGTAAATCCAGGCACGACCTAAAATAATTTGCCAGACTAAAAGAGCTCCCATAAAAAAGCGTTTAAGCAAAGAAAAATTTTGTAATAATTTCATCGTATTAGCCTCGTTTCTATATAGAAAAAAATGAATGATTTCTAAAAGACTTAATTTGTTTTTTCTAAAATACGAATCAAACAAGTCAATTTCTTCAATTCATTATAAATTTGCTTTGTATTAGAATAAAATTCGCCATAAAACATTTGCTCCCTTTACTTTTTCTAGAATCATAAAAAATAAAATAATTTCACTATTGGTATTGAAAATCATTCGCATGTATGTTATATTATATTCATAGCTTTTCATTAAGCTCTCCAAATATAAAATACACAGCAAAAAACTGCTCGCGATGCTCAGGCGAGCAGTTTTTTGTTGTGTAAATTTTGTATTTATAATTTTTAAAATCCAGGTAGTTCAACAATAAAGGTTGACCCTTTACCAAGTGTACTGTCGACATGGATTGTCCCCTTATGCATATTGACAATTTCTCTGGCAATCGACAAACCTAGCCCACTACCACCGCAAAGTCTTGATCTTACTTTATCCACACGATAAAAACGTTCAAAAATTTGTTGCAAATTCGCTGCATCAATACCAACTCCTGTATCCATGACCAAAATTCTGACTGCATTCGTCTGCAATTTTTTTTGCAATGTAACCTCAACTCGGCCTTTATTAGGTGTGTATTTTATGGCATTATCAAGTAAAATCAAAAGAAGTTGTTTAATTTTCTCTGATTCGGCATGTAATTCAACAATTGGTTTATTGTTGAATTTTATATAAATTTCTTTTTTCTGAGCCAAGGGCTGTATTTTTCGAATAATTTGCTCCGTAGCCAAAGTCAAATTAAAGGTTTCCTGGATAATTTTCTTTCCCGGCTGTTCACTACGAACCAATACCAGCAAACCACCAACTAAATTTGTCATTTTCAAGACTTCATCTTTCATATCATTTAAAATCTCAAAAATAAATGGCGTTTTAATTTCAGGTTCCTCTTCTAAAATCTCAATAGCGGATAAGACAATACTAAGTGGTGTGCGTAGTTCATGCGATGCATCCGCAGCAAATTGACGCTGCTGTTCATAGGCATTTTTGAGCGGGACAATCGCCTTACCGGCCATCAAATAGCCAATAAACACCGCTGCCAAAAGTGCAAAAACTGCAATAAAAACTAAAACGAGCGTAGCTTTATGCAAACCATTATACACAGCTGTAACATCTCGGCCAACATAAACGACCCCGATTTGTTTACCATTTTCCATAATTGGTTTTGCTGTCATCATTACATTATAAATCCATTTAAAATGAGCTGCTTCCGAAATCCCCATAACTTGTCCATCAGGTGTATCCCAATGATCTATTTTATCTAGAACAATTGCTTCCAATTTAGGTGAAGGTCTGGAAACATTTCTTAAATTACCCTCCATGTCAAATGCATAAACATACATTCTGCCGCTGCCTTCTTGATAGTTTTTTTGCTCAGCTTCGAAACTAGTCATATGTTTAAATAAAAAAACATGTTCATTGGCCTCTTCTTCAGCAAATAATAAGACTTCCCGTTCCTGTTCAGATGTAATCGACCACTGCATCGTTTTGTACATACCAAAAACCAGACTTATAAAAAAAATTGCCATAATCAATGCGTAAAAAACAGTCAACTTGCGGCGCATTTTTTTAAACATACAATCATTCCTCCAATTTATACCCAACCCCGCGTACAGTATGAATCAATGGCTGTTCTTTGCTCAAGTTCATTTTTTTCCGCAACGATTTAATATAAAAATCAATACAATTTAGTCCAACTTCGCTTTCACGACCCCAGACTCGATCAAAAATTACTTCTCGTGGTACAACACTGCCTTTATTTTGTACTAATAGATCTAAAAGTTGAAATTCACGCGGGGAAAGATTAATCTCCGTGGTGTCTTCTAATAATATTTCTAAGGTTCGATTTAATCTAAACTGGCCCAACTTTATAATATCTTGCTGTAATTTTTTTTGTGTACGCCGCATTAAAGCCCTTAGGCGAGCTAAAAGTTCTATTTTTTCAAACGGCTTAACCAAATAATCATCCGCCCCAACATCGAGTCCCGTAACTCTATCTTCGACCGCATCACGAGCCGTAAGAAGTAAAATAGCCGGTTGATAACCTTCCATCCGCAAGCGGCGACAGACACTTACTCCCGTTTCAACGGGCATCATCCAATCCAAAATAACAATATCATACTCATTTTCTAGCGCTTGTCGATAGGCTGCATCACCACTTTGCACCCAATCTGTTAAAATCCCTTGTTTTTTGAGCATATATTGAATCAGTTTGCCTAAAATTAGATCATCTTCCGCCAATAAAACCCGCATAGTTTCACCTCCATGATTATAAAAATAAAATGAAGACAGCCTGAATCTGCTATCTTCATTTTATACGAATTATCAACAAACTTTATTTTTCTATTTCATTTTCCGGTTCACGTTCTAATAAATAAAGCGGCCTTTGCTTAACTTCCGCAAAAATTCGACCAATATATTCACCGATAATCCCCAATACCGTCAGTTGTATACCACCTAAAAACAAAATACTGGCAGCAATCGTGGCCCAGCCAGGCACTGCATCATAGGTAAAAATCTTGATAAACAATACGTGTAATACTAATAAAAAACTAATCAAACCCGATAAAAGCCCACCATAAAGTGATAAGCGTAATGGTAAATTGGAATAAGCTGTAATTCCATCCAAGGCAAAATGCAGCATCTTCCGTGGCGAAAATTTAGATGTTCCAGCAAAGCGTTTTGGTGCAATAAATTCAATTTGTGTTTGCTTATATCCCATCGCGCCAATCATGCCGCGAATGAAACGAGCTTGTTCTTTATAGCGTCGAAAACTACATACTACAACTTGATCCATTAAGCGAAAATCAGATCCACCTTCTTGAATATGGATATTTGCCATATTATTTAATACTTTGTAGTAACAACTTGATGTCATTTTTTTGAGCCAAGAAACACCTTCTGTTGTCTCCCGAATGGTTTGAACAACTTCAAATCCCGCTTCCCATTTTTCCAGCAAGAGCGGTATTAATTCAGGTGGATGCTGCATATCACCATCCATAGTAATTACTGCATCCCCATTTGCATGATCCAATCCACACGTCAAAGCAACTTGATGTCCAAAGTTACGTGCCAAAAACAAGCCTTTAACATGTGTATCCTTTTTTTCCAAATCACGTATCAGTTCTGCACTTGCATCACTCGAACCATCATTTACAAAAAACAATTGAAAATCATACTTTGTCATGTTCATGACATTACATATTTCACGATAAAAATGTATTATATTTTCCTGCTCATTATAGACAGGCACAACAATCGATATTGTTTTCATTACGCTCGCCACCATTTATTGCTACGCAAGTTGAATTAAAATTATTTAATTCAACTTGCGTAGTTTTTTTCTATTTATTGTTTTCGAAATAAAAATTCCTGATTTGCTTGCCCGATCAGCAGCCAATCTCCTGGCATATCTTTTTTAAAACGCTCCAAACTATCATCATCCACGAGCATTAGAACATTTTTTTTATCAGCAAGATTTTCTTCTGCTAAAAATGGCATAACATTTTTACTGCTCCAACTCATAGCCTTAGGAAGCATATTATCAATATCTTTCGCTTTTTCCATACGATAAACCTGAGTCCGGCTATAAAAGACGGCAGACGTATGATAATCGCCATAGCTGCCAACAATCGTCTCAGTATCTTTAGCCGAAGCTACTATCACAGCTGCTGTCTTCGCTGAAAATTGCTGACAGTAGGGGATAGCTACCCAAAACGTCAAAACTGTATAAAATATAATATTAAACGCTACGACCTTCACAATAAAATTACGACGTTCTGCTAAAAACCGTGCTGCCAAAATAGCAATTGGCAACAGATAAGGAAATGTATACGTTGTATATTTTGTTGCCACAATTTGGTAAAAAGCAAATACAACGAAAATCCAAATAAGTAAAAAGCCAGTTTTTTCATCAATGTTCGGCCATTTCCTTTGTTGCCAAATTTTTTTTACAGCCAGCGGCATGATAAAAGCCCAAGGGAAAAATCCAATAAAAAACATGGCAAGATAAAAATACCAGACATTATCTTTGGGATGTTCTGATACAGTAGCCCGAAGAAAATTATGTATACCCAAAAAAGTTTCCAAAAATATCGTACCATGGATTTTATACATAATATAATACCAACTGCCGCCAACCAAGAGCAAAATTAAACTACCACTAAGTAATTTCATGTGTTTCAATTCTGCAAAATTACGGCGCCATAACATAAAGACTACAATAATCAACCCAGGAAGTAAAAATCCAATAGGGCCTTTCGTCAGCGTAGCGAGTCCCGCAAACAAATAAGCTCCATAATAGTATTGTTTTTTTTCACTGCTGTAAGCCAAATAAAAACAAATCAATACAGCATTAAAAAACACGAATAATGACATATCGGTTATAACTGTTTTAGAAATTAGCCAATATTCAAAAGATGTCCCCAAAATCAGAGCCGTAAAAAATCCAATTTTTGCATCATATAGTTTTTTTGTAAATGCATACGTCATAAAAAGACCCAAAATTCCCATGACTGCCGGCCAAAATCTAGCAGCAAATTCATTGGTGCCAAACATTTGAAAAGCAGAAGCCAGCTGCCAATAAAAAAATATAGGTTTATCATACCAATATGTACCATAAATCTGTGGAGAAATATAATTTCCCGACTGCACCATTTCACTCGCAGTTAAAGCATAATTGGACTCAACAGGATCTGTAATAAAAATCCCTTGATTTCCAAGAAAAAACAAATAAATTCCCAATACTAGAATAATACTAAGATGTTTCTTTGTAGACAAATTCCCCGTACCCCCTGCTTGATCTGAGTCTATTCTCAAACTCTAAATCTTTCCTTACCAAAAGTATAAAAAAGATTTCTGAAAAGAACTGGAGAAATAACTTCTAACATCGCTACTTCTTTATTATTCTGAATTTTACATATTTAAATTATAACGCACACCACTTATATCATCAACCCATCATCATAATTATGCAAGCAAAATTGACAAAACTTCACAAAACTATGATAATGCAAAGAGATCAATTTTATAAGGATGAAATTCATTATGTTTACTATTAGAAATTTAAAACAACACTTTTTGTCACGACAATTTCTTTTATTTCTCATTGTCGGCTGCATCAATACATTTAATGGAACTTTTTTTGCCTACCTTTTTTCTTTATATGAATTTGATGCAAATACAGCATTTATGTTAGGTTATCTTACCAGCTTATCCCTCGCTTACTATTTCAACTGCAAATTTGTATTTAAAGAGTCGTGGAACAAAGCTAAATACATACGGTTCTGCTTATCTTATATTCCAAATTTCATAATTCAAAATATCGTCGTACTTTTCTTTTATAACTATATGAATATTTTACCTATTTTTTCCTATCTACTGGCTGCCATTATTGGGGTTCCCGTAACTTTTCTTATTGTAAAGATTTTCGCCTTTAAGCGGTAATAACCCCCCCCCTAAAACTTAAGAAAAAAAGCTATTGAGCGCTCGACAAATAGCTTCGGCTGTCTTCTGTTGAAAACCCGCAGAATTTAACAATTGTTCTTCCTGCGGATTTGAAATAAATGCCATTTCGATTAACGAAGCCGGCATATTTGTATGCTTTAATACATAAAAATTTGCCGTGGCTTTGCCACGATCTGTTAGCCCCCCAGCACGTACAAGTTCATCCTGCAAATCGGCTGCCAAAACAGATCCCAGTGACGAACCACTATAATAATAAGTTGCTGTACCATGTGCCGATTGACTGGAAAATGAGTTGGCATGAATACTCAAAAATACATCGGCCTGATTTTGATTGCCCACATCTACCCTAGCTTGCAGTTCTTGTGCATCCGCAGCATTTTTTATATTACTTACATCCCGATCGTTGCTTCTGGTAAGTATCACAACAGCACCAGCATCATTTAATATAGCTTTAACTTTCAAAGCCACCGCCAGCGTAACATTTTTTTCTAAAATCCCCGTTGGACCAACTGCACCCGAATCACTGCCTCCATGTCCCGGATCAATAACAATCGTTTTTCCATTAAGTGCTGACAATGAATTTTGCGACTGAGCAAATACGGTTTGAACACATAATAAACATAAAGTTAAAAAAATCAAAAAAATCTTTTTACTCAAAAAAACCCCTCCATAAAACTAAAATCGGATCGATTAAAAATTCTACACTATCTTATTATTATGATTGCTATAGTAGTTGCATTAAATATTCTATATTTTATAACCTAAAACGCAGGCTCGTTAATTATACTATCATACTACGAAATCAACTGTAATAATACCATAAATTTATAATGTATTCTTGTCATATATGTTTTATTGATTTCTTTTAGATATTATGTTATAGTATGAACTATCAATTTACGGGTACTTTGTTTACCCCAGGAGGCATATCATGATTAGTGTTTTATTTAATATTTTTATCGTATTGCTTGTTTTTATTGGTTTATATACGATGCAAAAAAAACAAGTCAGTTTTGGCAAACGTGTCTTAAGTGGTTTATTCGCCGGCATTATAATTGGAACTATATTCCATCTTATTTTCGGGGCAAATTCTGCTATCATTAATGAAACGAATAACTGGCTCAACATCGTAGGCTCTGGATATATTCGTTTGCTTACATTAATTGTTACCCCACTCGTTTTAGTTTCCATTACATCTTCGATTATTCAAACCAAAGATCTAAAAACCTTTCGCAAAACCGGTCTATTGATTATCGGGATTCTTTTGTTCACCACCGCAATTGCGGCTGCCGTCGGAGCTGGATCGGCTATTGGTTTCAATTTGTCCGCAACTGGAATGGAGTCTGGCAATGCGGAAATCGGTGCATCACAGAAAATCGAAACCAAGCTGACTGACTTTCAAGCAAAACCCATTCAGCAGCAATTAATAGAAATCATTCCTACGAACGTCTTCTATGCGCTAACTGGTCAAAGCAGTTCTGCTACCTTATCAGTCGTCTTCCTTTCTATTTTACTCGGTATCAGTATTTTGAAAATCAGACAGTACAAACCACAGTCGGCAGAATTTTTAACCAATGCCATCGAATCGTTACAAGACATCGTAATGGAAGTCGTTGAATTCGTCCTCAAAATTACACCGTACGGTGTTTTAGTTTTAATAACAAAATTCATATCCACCAGTAACTTAGATGACATTTTAAAACTTGTCCAATTTGTTATGGCCTCTTATACCGCCATCTTTATCATGTTCATCGTACATTTTATTCTACTCAGTCTTAGCGGCTTTAACCCACTGCTTTATATGCAAAAAGCTGCACCTGTTTTAGCCTTTGCTTTTACTTCACGGACAAGCGCGGGTACACTGCCCCTCACGGTTGAGGCGTTGACCACGAAACTTGGCGTTTCAAAAGGCATTGCCAATCTAGCCGCATCCTTTGGGGTAAGTATTGGACAAAATGGCTGTGCTGGCATATATCCTGCAATGTTAGCCGTTATGATTGCCCCCACGGTCGGCATTGATCCATTAGCTCCGCTCTTTTTAATCAAGTTAGTTCTTGTCGTTACATTTGCCTCCTTTGGTATTGCCGGAGTTGGTGGTGGTGCAACTTTCGCATCACTCGTTGTTCTGTCCACAATGGGTCTGCCGGTCGGACTTGTCGGATTATTGATTGCTATTGAACCACTCATTGATATGGGCCGTACAGCTCTCAATGTCAGTGATGCAATGACTACAGCGATTATAGCGGATAAAATATCCACTGCACCAGAAAATTAAAACAAAACTAACACGTTAGACGCTCTGCCTAGGCAGGGCGTTTTTTTCAGGCAAGTTTTATTTGACAAATGTGCATATGCTCACTATACTAGCAGTAGAGCATATGCACATTATAAAGTTTTTAAATTACATACGCAGGAGGCGATCTATTATAGCCCGCAACAGCATCTGTCGGCGCGTTTGTATGCTGCCAGAAAATAAAACATTCACCCCCGATAAGAATGCCGATGGGTATGTAACCTTGACCATTGATGCTATCGAAGCATTGCGCCTTTGCGATTTGGAAGAATTGGATCAGGAGCAAGCTGCCAGTATGATGGGAGTTTCGCGTGGAACGCTGCAGCGCATTCTCTACCGGGCTCATAAGGCAACAGCGGAAGCATTGATTGCCGGTAAAGGAATTCACATCACCGGCGGCAACTACAGCGTAAATCAATATGCCTGCAAACATATAAAATGTCATCGCTGCAATTTTGCCGATGAAAAAAAGAATCAGCAGCTTCTTACAAAAATAAAATCAAACTTGGAGGACACAATTATGAAAATTGCTATTACAACTGAAGGAAATCAAA
>Ga0302210_10001104_pt1 | contig 11640 bp, 7 predicted proteins | sample II_Fen_E3_2_FD_198793 | JGI IMG/M metagenome (GOLD analysis project Ga0302210, IMG submission 198793) | Peat permafrost microbial communities from Stordalen Mire near Abisko, Sweden - II_Fen_E3_2 | ecosystem: Environmental > Terrestrial > Soil > Wetlands > Permafrost | place: Sweden: Abisko... | reverse complement strand
TCCTACGAATAAATATCGACCATCAGGTGAAATTGCAAAATTGCGGGGGCCATTACCACCGGTTGAATATTGCTGTTTAAAGGTCAGCTTTCCATCTTTTCCAACTGAGTAACAGGTAATATCATTCGCAGTGCCTCTGTTCGTAGCGTACAGGAATCTTTCATCTGGTGACAGATGAATATCGGCTGCCCCAATCACTACTTTATCATTTCTGACAACCGTTGTTTCCTGAATCAGGCTTATCTTTCCTTCTTTCATAGTTATCACTGATACGGTACCATCTATTTCCTGTAATAAATAGAGCTTGTTTCCTGTTTTATTAAAAGTGGAATGACGGGGACCGCTACCCAACTTTACGGTTAAAGAGTCATAAGCAACCAGAATATCGACTTTAGATGCAGGATTATATTTATAAACAGTGACTTTATCAGTTCCTAAATCATTTACCAGAACATATTTATTATCAGGCGAAACAATAGCCTGATGCACATGAGGTATATTTTGGCGTTTGACATTTATACTTTTACCTACATGCTGTATTATTTGTAAGGCATCTGTAAGTGAACCATCTGCATCCCGACCAAAAACGGAGATACTACCTCCACCATAGTTAGCTGTAAACACATGTTCCCCAGTTACCGAAATATAACACGGACCATCACTCTTTGTCAGGGAAGAGTTTAAAAAGGTCAGTTTTGCAGTTTCTTCATTCAATGTGAATGCATAGGCAGCGCTGCCATTGGTGCTTTCACATACAGAATATACAAATTTTTTATCCGGGGTAATAGCCAGAAAACTCGGATTTGAAACACCTGTCGTTACAGATTTTTGAGCAAACTCACCTTTCTGCATATCAACATCATACAAGTAGATTCCCTGGCTCTTTCCAGCACTTGTATAAGTTCCTATTAACAGGCGGTAATTGCTTTTTTGAGCACATATTGGTAACATAAGTATTGAAATCAAGAAAGTGAATATTAGTTTTTTCATGGAAAAGTGATTCTAATAGTTTTTGATTTTTCTTTTATAACAAGCCCCAAAAGTACTTATAATTGGTGAATTATTTAAATCAAATAAAAACAATGTCCAAAGGTAATGCGTTATTTTAATATAATTAAATTCCACCTTTCAATCCATAAACTTATAAACAAATTAGAATGTCAGACAAACACGTAATCAAAACAGAATGGAAAGGTGATATGGCCTTTGAAGCAGACGTAAACGGCCATAAGGTAACCATGGATGCAAATTTAGACGGAGGTGGACACAATCTGGGTTCCAGCCCCAAAAAGCTTTTATTGGTGGCTCTAAGTGGCTGTACGGGAATGGACGTGGTAACTATCTTAAAAAAAATGCGAGTAGATATTGAGAAATTCAGCCTGGAAGTACAAGGTGATGTGGCTGACGAACATCCAAAAAGATATACAAAAATGCACGTTATCTATAAGTTTACCGGAAAGAACCTGCCTCTTGATAAAATTGAAAAGGCAATAAAGATGTCCGAAGATACTTATTGCGGAGTGGAAGCTTTATTTAAAATGGCCATCGCTGTTACTTCAGAAATAAAAATTATTGAATCGTAATTTGCAAACATTCATTGCTTTTGATGAAAGTAGACATTCATTTAGATGAGTTTCTACTTTTTTAGTTTAAAATCAATTGAGTAATTATCAACTAAATACAAAATTTACAAATAGTAGGTTCAGGAAATCTATCCTTTTATTAAAACTGACTGGATTTAAATCTTATGTAGAATCATTTAATAATGAGCACAGATTAGTTTGCCTCAGTAAAAAAACGTATTTTTGTAATAATAGAATTTTAAATTGCAGAATATCAAATAAATACAACTCCAATGAAACTGATCATCATTTCAAACCGATTACCATTAAAAGCCAACAAATTGGAGAATGGCCAATTTGAATTTTCACGTAGTGAAGGCGGCCTTACTACCGGTCTTGATTCACTGGAGATGGACCTTGAAAAGCATTGGGTCGGTTGGCCGGGTGCTTTTGCAGAGACCACTGATGAGCAAACTGAAATTACAAAGCATCTGGACACTTTCAAGTTTCATCCGGTATTTTTAACGGCTGAACACATCCAGAATTATTATGAAGGGTATAGTAATAATACATTATGGCCACTCTGCCATTATTTTTATGCATTTGTGGAGTATGAAAACAAATATTGGGAAGCCTACAAAGAAGTGAATGAAATGTTTTGCCAGGCAGCAATCCCTCTTATTGAACCGGGCGACATTGTATGGGTGCAGGATTATCAGTTAATGTTACTGCCTCAATTGTTGCGAAAAGCAGTGCCTGGAATCAGTATCGGATATTTTCATCATATACCGTTTCCTTCATATGAACTTTTCAGGGTATTACCTGAAAGAAACGAACTTTTAAAAGGCTTGTTAGGTGCCGATTTAATCGGTTTTCACACCTACGATTACATGAGGCACTTTGTGAGTGCCTGCGAAAGAGTACTGGACCTCCACTTCAAGCTTGATCAGGTATCACTGGACAACAGGATCGCTTTTGTTGATTCTTTTCCAATGGGCATAAACTATTCCCTTTACTATGACACTGCCATATTGCCTCAGGTTCAACAAAAAGCACTTGAACTTAAGAATAGCTTTGGCTCGCACAAACTTATATTATCGGTTGACAGGCTGGATTACAGCAAAGGGATTATTCACCGGCTTAAAGGATTTGCTCTCTTTCTTGAAAAACATCCCGAATACAAAGAGAAGGTATCAATGGCTATGATAATTGTCCCATCCAGGGATAAAGTCGACCGGTATGCAGATTTAAAAACTAAAATTGACGAAATGATTGGTCACATTAATGGCATGTATTCTACCATTAACTGGACTCCTGTCTACTATTTCTATCATAGTTTTGATTTTGAGGAACTGGTTGCCATGTACCATATCGCTGATATTGCATTAATAACTCCGCTTCGTGATGGAATGAATCTGGTAGCAAAAGAATATATTGCAGCAAAAAGAGATACTCCGGGAGTATTGATTCTAAGCGAAATGGCCGGTGCAGCTATTGAGTTGACAGATGCCATTATTGTAAATCCGAATGATATTGAAGAAATTGAACGTGCTATACTGGAAGCACTCGAAATGCCTGAAGCAGAACAGTTGAAGAATCTGGCTTTGATGCAGAAAATTGTATCTAAACATACTGTAAACAAATGGGCTAATGACTTTGTAACTGAATTACAGGTTATAAAACAAAAGAACGACGAATTAAACACAGAGCGTCTTGATGATGAAACTTTCCTAAAGATTCAGAAAGCATATCAATCTGCCAGCAAAAGTTTATTCATTTTAGATTATGATGGTACATTAGCTCCATTCAGAAGCCGCCCGGAAGAAGCAGTTCCTACCAAGGAGCTAATGAATTTATTGGAGAAACTGTCCAACAACCCCAAAAACAAAGTAGTCATCAGTAGCGGAAGAGATCAGCTTACACTGGAAAAATGGTTTCATAAATTACCACTGACCCTGGCTGCCGAACACGGCGCCTCGTACAAAGAAGATGGCGTCTGGCATAAAAACCTTCCTTTAAACCAACCCTGGGATGATGAGATAATTTCGATACTCCAATCATTTGTGGATAGAACTCCAAGGTCCAAAATGGAAATAAAAGATACCACATTGGTGTGGCATTACCGGAATGTTGACGGCTGGCTGGCAACCTTACGCGAACAGCAGCTCCTGATGGCACTGATTGCTCCATGTACTAGACAAAACTTACAAATCATGCGGGGAAATAAAGTGGTAGAAATAAAATCACCTTATCATACCAAAGGCTCCGAAGTTAAAAGGATATTAAAGAATAAAACCTTTGATTTTATTCTCGCAATGGGAGATGATACTACTGATGAGGATACTTTCCGTGAATTGCCCAATGAGGCATACACGATCAAAATAGGTACTATTTCTGAAATTGCCCGTTATAATTTACGGAACCAGACAAGTGTAATACCATTTCTAAAACGGTTGGATAAAGAATAGATCCACCTGTTCAGTTTCAACTAATTGAATCCAGGAATTACTATTTGATTATAGGATAGAATTTAGTAGATACAGCAAAGAGGACTTTCGGATAACCGGAAGTCCTCTTTGCTGTTTTGAAATTATCAGGGTTTGATAAATCGGGATAATTCTTCTGCATCTGCAAACAGACGTGCAGTATTTATTAATGCTAAATGCGAATAGGCTTGAGGGAAATTACCCAATTGATTCTTTGTTTCAAAATCAAGATCTTCGCTAAACAAACCCAGGTTATTAGAATAACTGATCATCTCTTCGAACATGACACGTGCTTCCTCCTGGCGGTCAATTACAAATAAAGCACGGATCATCCAAAAGGTGCAAATCGTAAAGGCGGAGGAAGGGACACCAAAATCATCGGTAGTATTATAGCGAAACATCAACCCTTTATATCGTAAGGAACGATAGACAGCTTCAACCGTCTTTCGGTAACGCTCATCCTCAGGGGTTATAAAACCATACGCCTCCATCAATAACAACGAAGAATCCAATTCTGTATTTTCATAGGTCTGTGAAAAACTTTGAATCTCTTCTTTCCAACCTTTTGTTAACACATCTTCTTTTATCAACTCAGCAGTTTTCAGCCACTCCTGTGCAGACTCTTCTTTATAAAGCAGTTTCGCAATACTGACTGCTCTATCCATTGCAACCCAGCACATGATTTTAGAAAAAACAAAATGTTTTTCAGGACCACGAATTTCCCAGATACTTTTATCCGGTTTTTTCCAATCATCCATCACTGTTTTCACCATGTTCTTCACCACTTCAAACATATCTTCTATTTCATCCAGGGTTCCGGGGAAATAACGGTAATATTGATAAATGACATCCATCAAATACCCAAACGAATCGTTTTGTTTTTGGTGGTAAGCATCATTCCCTACCCGTACTGGAAGGGAATCTTTATACCCTCTTAAATGTGGTAATTCTTCTTCTGTAAGTATTCGTTCTCCACGAATACCGTACATGATCTGAAAGGTATCTGATTTCTTCTTCAGGATATTCTTTATAAATGTCATAAAGCGCTTTGCGGTCCCCTGATGGCCTACCAAGAGCAGTGTTTCGATCGACATGGAAGCATCACGAAGCCAACAAAACCTGTAATCCCAGTTTCGTGTTTCACCTATCGATTCGGGGATACTGGTGGTTAAAGCTGCCAGAACTGCCCCGGAGCGTGAATAGGACATTAACTTCAATACCAGCATACTCCGTTCAATGATGTCATTATAAAGAGTGTACTTTTTGGATCGGTTCGACCAGTTCATCCAGTAAACCCGGGTTCGTTGGTATTCGAGTTCCACCCGATTCTGATCAACCCGGACGATTTTTTCATTATTTGATAATAATAAAAACTCATCATGAATCAACACAAACTCTTCTCCTTTTAATATTTTTTCGAAGTCCATACCTGAATACAGATAAATCGTATCCTGTTCATTTTGAACTGAGAATGTTTTTACATAAGTAGTTTCATTTCGATGATACACTTCTTCCCTGGCATAATTCAGTGCTGGACGGTAGTCTATGCGGAAACGCGGGTTCCCGCTTTTTAACCTGATGAGACGGGAAATTTCAGGAGGCTGGAAATAATCGTTTTGTTGGTCTATCCGATATAATGGCATGAAGTCAAGGACCTCAAAAGCACCTTCGATGGAACTAAAGGATGTCGAAAGGATATTGGTATGTTCTATGTATTTTTGAGTAACTGTATAGTGATCGTCTACCAAAATAGCAAAACATCCCCCTTTGTCTTCATCCAGTATTTTGGCAAAGATGGAAGGGGAATCAAAGTCAGGGAAACAAAACCAGTCAATGCTGCCTTTATCGGATATTAACGCTGCTGAACGGCAATTTCCTACAACCCCGTAATTAAAATGATCCATATGGTTGGTTTCTAAATTAAATTTATTTTTTTATTCAACCGTAAAATTAATCAATTTCAACTAACTATGAGGTTTATATGACCAATTTATAACAAACTTACTACTTCATTCGTGAACTTAACTCATTGTACACCTTTTCATATACCGGGGTGGCAATGCCATGCTTTTTACCCAGCTTTACAACTATTCCGGTTAGAGTATCCACTTCTGCATTTTTCCCTGCTATAAAATCACTGTGCATGGAAGCCGTAGTTTCAAAGGGTAGTTTTTCCAATTGCCGAATAACCTTCGTGATAACACTCCTGTCAATTGAAGCACCTTCGGAATTGGCTACTAATAGTAATTCTTCTAACAAATTAATTAAAGTTGTTTTTCGGGTTTCATCAGTCAATAGCGCCCCAAAGCTCACATTGAAATAGGAGGTAAGGGAGGCGGTAGCAGAAATAAAGAAGAATTTAGTCCAGATGACCGACAATATATTTTCATAAAAGGTGGCATCAATACCGGCATCTTTCAAGAGCTTCTCGAAGGCAATCAATCTTTCACTGGTTTTATTTTCGTAGCCGAAATTAAACCGGTGCAGGTTTCCCGAGCTTTCCACTACCCCGGGTTCATTCAACCGGGCCACAATATATGCGCATCCATTCCACACTTCAATACCGGGCAGTAAAGCACGAATCCGGGTAGAGTTGTCAATTCCATTCAATAAGGGCAGAATGACGGTATTTTGACCAACACATGGCCTTATCTGCAACACGGTGGCATCTAAATCATAACTCTTCGTTGCCAGAATCACATAATCGGCAATCCCGATTTCTGACACATTGTCCGTAGCAAGAGTTGGTTTCGCTATAAACGACCCGGTCTCGGTAATTACTTTCAACCCGTTTTCCTGTACTTTTTTCAGGTGTGCTCCCCGGGCTACAAAATAGATTTCCATAGACGGGTCATCCGCATACCGTTTTGCCAGCAATCCACCATAAAACCCTCCTACTCCACCGAGCCCTACAATTACAATCTTTGTTTTCATATCATTTTATCCTTAAAAAAAACTGAGTGCAAAGTTACCGTTTTTTAAGCAAGAAACTCTCAAAGTGTTCATAGAACCTTTGAGAGTTTCTTGCTTTTTAGCGGGGTATTCTTACCAAACAGACGCTGGAGGTGACTTAAGTCAGATCAAATGAACCATTGGGGGTTGTTTCCCATGTTTTCAACCCAACAGGATGAAGATTTACTCTTGTTGGAATCCATGGATTACCAGGCCTGTTTCTTAGAGATGTGTCCGCTTCCCGAGCGGTTTGAATGCACAACGGGCGATCCGGAATAAATGATATTACCCGATCCGGAAAGGAATGCTTCCAGATTGTCTTCGACGTATACGTACATGCTTCCACTCCCCGTCAAGGTACAACTGGCTGTCTTTGCTTTCATGTCTGAAAATACTATGTTACCACTGCCTGATATTTTAGTGTGCAAATCCTGAATCGATCCAATACCCTGAATATTTCCACTTCCTGAAATCGTAGCTTCGAGTCTATCCAGCCGGCAACTAGTCTTTAAATCAATTTTGCCGCTACCTGTTAGTAACAGGTACTTCAGGTTATTAAACGCTGAGTTCACCTGCATAGTACCGCTTCCTGTCAGCTTAAGCGAGTAGAGCGGATCAGGCAGGGTAACTACTACTTTAGCTTTCGAATTGACCAGACTGATATTGGTTGGTTTCTTTTTAATAATCAATCGGTTGTCTACCACTTCAACGGTTAAGTATTGAATCAGATTTTCGTAGTCAGAAACACTGACATGAAATGTATTTCCTTTTACGATTTCTACATCCGAAGCCGTTTGCAGTTCAATAGAAGTAAAATTGGTTGCCTGGCGGTCTTGAGTAACCAGACTTCCGCTTCCGGAGATTGCATTCAAATCCAGAAAACAGGATGTATTTAAGAATAACAGAAATGAAAGGATTACCGGAAATGCAATTTTTTTTGTGTTCATAAGTTCATTTTTTTAGTTACTATATTTATTTGTTTTGTTGATGATCAGTAATTGGAACAATATATTGTCCTATTTTATTTCTGGAAATAACCACTAAACAGCTTTTCTAATGAAGGAAATAAGGGCTTTTATATGAGGTAGATTAGTTTTCTGCGAAGGGTTTAATTCTATATAAGGGATTTAAATTAAAAACCTTTCCGATAAACCGGAATGTACCATATTTTTGTTTTTAAGCCCTTAGTAGAAGTATTAAGCAAAAAAATCTAAACCTTATTCCCTTATTTAAATTTAAATAATACGACATTATTTGGTTTCTGTTACTTAGTATAGATTACATTCATTTAGAACTTCGGCTTTGCTCTTCACTCGAAGCTGTGGAACGGTTGGCCCGTGTTGAGAAATTATCTTTTCCGAAACGATAACTAAATGAGATATTCAGCTTGCGGGAATCGTATTTATTTTTCACAACAAGATCAATATTGTTGTATTTGGAATAAGCACCTGAACCCCCTGTATTGAAAACATCATTGAGGGAGAGTTTCAAGACTCCCTTATCATTCAGCACTTTTCGTTGGAAGCCTAGGTCAACCGTATATTGGGGCTTAATAATAAAATTCCCGATCAGTTGTTCGGAAGAATAATAACCGCTGAACTCCATTTCGACCTGACATGGAAGGGTGAAATTTGTACTGAGATTGCCACTATAACCCCACCGCTTGAATTGTACAGCACCATCTAAATTAGAATTTACTTCTTTATACATCCCGGCAATTGTACCATTCACCCTCCACCATTTCGCAGGTTGAAGCTGTGCCGTTTCGGAGGCATTCCAATCAATGGAATTTTTCAGATTCTCCATTGTTTGATAGATTGTTTTCGTCACATCATTTTGATAAAGCACTTCGGAAAACAGATCCTTGGTATAATTATAACCAATACTGGTAATTAAAATCCCTTTGTAATTATGGCTTAGGCTTGAAGAATGCGTAAATTGAGGACTCAACAATGGATTTCCCTGATTGTAGGTGTAGGGATCAACCATCGATCTGAATGGATTTAGTATATTATAATTCGGACGGCCAATCCGGTAACTGTACCTGAAATTGATAGTATTATTGGCATCCAGCGTTTGCTGCGCAAAGAATGATGGGAAAAGTTGCAAATATGATTTTGTGTCCACTTGGTTAATGGTTACCGAATTTCCGGTTGAATTGGTATTCTCCAACCGAAGGCCTAACTGCAGGCTTGTTTTTTTGAATTTGGCACTGCCGTTTAGGTAAGCTGCCTGAATGTTTTCTTTATAAATAAAATAATCGTTTTGAATGGCAAAGCCGGTCATATCAAACTGACTATCATTGGTAACAAAACTGCTTTTCAATCCGGCTTCTAAACTTACAGTTTTATTAATTGGATGGACATAATCAATCTTGGCTGTCAATATATCGATATCTGCACCCTGATTCGTATTCAACGTTGAGTTTTTGTTCAACAAATTACCCAATGCATCGTAATAGGTCACATGTTGATCACTGTTCACACTCGAATAAAAACGGGCATAATCGGCATCCACTGTTATGGAAGTTCCTGTTGTATCGATATTCCACTTATAATTTAGGTTATACGTTTTGCTATTCCAGTTATTGGGATAATTTGTTTTCATATTCAGAGTAGAATCTACTTTCCTTGTTGCATCGGTAAATAAAGTATTGCTGTTGCTGGTATAGGTATTCGAACCTGAATTACCCCGAAACATCACGCTAAGAACATGATTTTTAGTGATAAAGTAATCCGCCCCTGCTTTGTAATTGTAGCCTCTGCCATCATAATCGCCTCTATTCGTAATTAATTGATATGATCCGGCCATGCTGGTTGTCGTAAAACGGCGTGTTGCAGCCATTGAGTTCCATCCTCGCCAATCACTGTACGAAAAGTTTCCATACAGATTTAGTTTCCCAAAATTCATATTCAAGTCAATGCCTGCATTTTCGCGTAGCTTACTGGTATAACCCAACCCTCCATTAACACTCCCGTTAAAACCGGGTGCTTTGTTGTGTTTCGTTTTAATATTAATAATCCCGGAGTTTCCTTCAGCATCATAACGTGCTGGTGGATTCTCCATGATTTCAATACGATCCACATTCTTACCCTGCATACTTTTCAGCAGCATAGCCAACTGTTCGGCACTCACATAAGTGGGTTTTTCGTCTATCAAGATTTTTACTCCATCCTTCCCTTTGAGGCTGATGTTGTCGTTATTATCGATTGTCACACCCGGTAATTTCTTTAAAATCTCGTATACGCTCTCTGTCGATGAGGTAATTGATCCTTCTGGATTTACGACCATCTTATCTACGGTCTGTTCAATAAACATCTTTTTCGCGCTCACATTCACTTCTGCCAATTGATGAACTGATTCATTTAATATGATGTTTTTTTCAATCACTAGGTTTTTGGTGGCATCAATAACTACTTTTTCTTTTTCATTTTTAGCATAGCCTATCATGCTTACCGATAAAGTATAAGTGCCCGGTTTTAGCTTGCCCAGTTTGAATTCACCCTTTACATTGCTCACCTCCCCCATTACCAGCTCCTTGGTTTGAGGATTTAGCAATGAAACGGTGGCGAATTCTATCGGCTGGTTTTTAGTATCCGTGACTCGTCCGATAATCGTATCAGATGCCTGGATTTGAATAGTAAGAAATAAAATGCACACTACTAAGAGTACCCGGTGCAGGATCGATATGCTTGAAAGTTTCATAGGGATTGTTTAGATGTTATTGTTAACTAAATGGGTTGTTCGATTTTAAAAAAGCTCATTCTCTAAATTGTAATTGAAATGCTTCGCCTGTCAATAATTAGAATTCAGATTTGGTTGTCTGATCAACCTGGAATCAGTTTCGGAATGAACCGCAATTATTCAGGTTGATTCAGTTACTGTTGAAGGCTGGATTATAACCAACTCCGGGTTAGGCATTGGATTTTTTGTCAGGATACAAGGACAATCGCAAAACAGATTGTCCTTGCATTCCGGGGCAACCTATAGGTTAGCAGTTTTGTCGGCCGTTAATATCAATGGGAAAATTTGTCCGGATTGCTTAATCACACCCACCAAATTGAATTTATCATTCAACGTGCCAAGATATTCAATACCTGCCTTCGGGATTTCAAGCTTAATGATCGAATCACTAAATGTAATATACTTCACCTGGATTCCAAATGCTTGTTGATCCGGACTATCCATAGTTGCCTTAAATCCCGATCGGGTATGATAAATATTAAATACTACATTCAAGTCTTTCCCGTTGAGATCAAATTTACCATGCCACTTTCCCGTAATGTTTTGACCATACATGGATACTGATGCCAAAACGACTGCTAAAATCATCATTGTTTTTTTCATTGTTGTAAAATTTAAATTGTGTTTTTGTTATTTTTATAGAACTGTAATTTGTTAGATCTTTCTATTTTAGTGTATGCATTTATTAATTTTAATGACCATAAATAGCAGTTAACCTTACATCTGTTTTTATTTATTATGGTTTAATAGCTATTTTTGTGTTTTAAATCCAGATCAATATTCCTTCTAATCAATCGTATTTTACAGGAACTATTGAAATAAAGAATAGGAAATATGCACACAGATTCATTCCTTGAAAGCCGTGAACCAATGGTTGAAAGGTTGTTAAAGTTAGA
>Ga0302210_10001099_pt1 | contig 11676 bp, 5 predicted proteins | sample II_Fen_E3_2_FD_198793 | JGI IMG/M metagenome (GOLD analysis project Ga0302210, IMG submission 198793) | Peat permafrost microbial communities from Stordalen Mire near Abisko, Sweden - II_Fen_E3_2 | ecosystem: Environmental > Terrestrial > Soil > Wetlands > Permafrost | place: Sweden: Abisko... | reverse complement strand
AAAAGACGCTTCTTCCTCAATTTCATCCTGAGCGTTAAGAGGGGAGGAGCCTGCTGCATTATTGTTGCGGCTATCATCAGGAGTAAATTGCGCTTCTACCTCATCTTCATCTTCATCCTTTGCATCCTTTGTAGTGGCAAAAGACGCTTCTTCCTCATCTTCATCTTCATCCTTAGCGTTAAGAGGGGAGGAGCCTGCTGTATTATTGTTGCGGCTATCATCAGGAGTAAATTGCGCTTCTACCTCATCTTCATCCTTTGTATCCTTTGTAGTGGTAACAGACGCTTCTTCCTCATCTTCATCTTCATCCTTAGCGTTAGGAGGGGAGGAGCCTGCTGCATTATTGTTGCGGCTATCATCAGGAGTAAATTGCGCTTCTACCTCATCTTCATCTTCATCCTTAGCGTTAAGAGGGGAGGAGCCTGCTGCATTATTGTTGCGGCTATCATCAGGAGTAAATTGCGCTTCTACCTCATCTTCATCCTTCGTAGTGGTAAGAGTGGTAAGAGCGGAGGAGCCTGCTGCTGCTGCATTATTGTTGGAGGAAGAGGAAACAGATGACGGTGAGGATACTTCTTCATCCTTCGCAGTCGTAAGAGAGGATGACACGTCTCTCTTCTTCTTCTTATTGTTGTTGGGATAACTATATCTATGCTGCTTAATTTCAATTGTTCTTTTTCTAGGACTAAGTTTAGCATAAACCAGATCCCTCACCTCTCGCAGGTTATTTGTGTCAATTGTAGAGGAGAGTGTTTCGTCGCTTAACATTTTCACTGACTTAGTATTTAATGCTGGTATTACTGTGAGTAAAATTTGCAACTGTTTGATGTGCGGCTGCTTCTTTAAGAATTCTTCAAGGGCGGCAGAATCTGGAAGCTGTCCCTTACCAATCTCTTCCAAATATTCTGATTTAACACGGCTGGTTATGACATCTAGAAACGTATCCTTGATGTCTTTAGCAATTGCTCTAATAGCTCTATGCACAGTGTTGTGTACAACTTCTTTTATGTCAATGTGTAGAATATCTACGAAACGAAAATTATATATATATAGATAATTATATATTTAATTGAAATACTTACTGAAGCACATGAATCTTCTTGACAAGTTATTCAGAACGTCCTTCAATCTAATGTCAACTAAACGTTTCTCTCCATTATTTATTAATGGGACATAAAATGATTCGGTAGTATCACATGAATCGGCAACAACTAGTAGCTTTTCCAAATCAGATTCAGTTCCAACAAATGTGATCAATGTGGGCGTTTTAATGACCTTAGGATCTTTCGCATTCGCTTTTTCGGTTAGCATGCGAACGAGTTTCTTCATAATACTGTATTTATAAATGTAAAATACGCAATCCAACATTCTATGTAAATCCATGTCAACGTCTAACACATTGCTTTCACCGTCTTTTTTCAATAAGTAGCCAATATAGTCCATCCACATGTTAGTATCGTTTGCTGCAGCCTTTATACGAGATGCTGTACTGAAAAGCATATGGCTAAACACAGTTTGTTGAACTACATCCTTCTCCATATCTTCACTAAATGAAGTACGAGTTTTCAAAAGTTCAATTGTGGTATTTTCCGCTTGCTGAATCTCCACTACTATTCCACCATCATCAAGCGACATAGGAGTGCAATCAAAATCGCTTTCAGAATTTTCGCAAGTCACCAACTCTAATTGCTGATCCGTGTTTTCAGGTAAGTTGTCGAAGCGCACCTTTTTGTGTGGCGTGTCACTTTGTGTCGACAATTCTAGCTTTTCAGTTTGTTGCGTTAACACAGTCACAGTCACTTCATCTAGCTTTCTTTTGTTCGTAGTAGGAGGTGTTTGATAATTTACTAAGTTGAACTGAGGAGCCGTATCTTGCTGCGAACTAGTCAATTTATCAAAAGTTTCATTATCGTCATAAAAATTAGCAGCAGTAGAATCCATTGGTATATTTCGTTGCTTGAAGAATTCGCTCAGTGGTGGGAGTTGATTTGTAATCATCAGCGGGGTGTTATTTTCAGTAAGTGTACAAGTAGGTACAGGTACAGTATTTAAACCTGGTACAATTATTGTCTTCGACTTATGCGGGGGTGGTGGGGTTATCAATACTGGAGTTTCTTTAAAGTATTCAGTCAGAGATTTGTTTTTCAGAAGCACGGATTTATAAAAATAATGACTTTTATTCTGAAACGAGATACATGATATTGTATCTTCTTTCCACATAAACTTAACACAGGTTGGCATAAACGTATCGTGAAGGAAGTATCGAAACTTTTCAAATAATTGCCGTACACCGTCTTCAAGGAAGGTTCGAATATGGTATATTTGTGCTTTCAGCTTAGAAGGTAACATCTTATATAACTCCTCCTCGTTCATATATTGTAAAATGTATGATTCATCAACATTTTTAAATTCCTTCATGATTTCATTATCATTAATTTTATCATTAATATTTAATGACCAACAACGATAAAATTCTTGTTTGCTTCGGTAAGGCTTTTCTTTGCCATCCTTTGGATTATCGTAAGTGATCCCGCTTCTTAGCCGTGTGTACAAAGCTTCCCAGTATAAAAATCTTTCGTAGATAGATTTGGCTTCCGCAAACAAATCAGAAGGAACATCCTTACACCTTTTAATTACTTCCTTTACTTGAGTTTCATACGATTTAAAAATTTTTTTTAATGGTTCAATTGCGGATAGAGAATCATCTAAATCCAATTCGATTGCTTTCTCACTGTCAAAGAAGAAAAGCTCTTTCACATAGGTTTGATATAGCTTAAAAAGCCTTTTGTTGTGTCTTGCCATCATTTTGAAAATGGTTTAGTTTTTGAAAATAATTAAGTATTTTCATAACATTAAGCAACATTGCTTACTGTTATGCAACTACTTAAATATTATTTTATGCAATTGTTCTATACTTCCATATAATTATGGCATCGTTTAAAGAATTCGAAGCACACCTTGCATCTTTAGCTAATAATGCGGGAATTAATTTATCTTTCGAAGGCATGTTAGAGAAGGAAGCTCCCACAATTTTCAAATCCAGGTAAACAATCCTGGTTATTAATAATAATTGTATTCTGGTCTAATAATAATTTAAGGAAATCAGTGGAGATGGCTTTGAAAATCCCCTCTGGTCCTGAACAAGCGATATTAATATTAGATGATATGCCCGTTATTGTCAATAACTATATTGTTTCTATCCACGACCACGAATTGCGCAATTACTTGGATGAAGCTGGCGAGAACCTATACCATATTGTAAGAACCGAGTTTAAGAAGTTTTTGCGGAGTGTTTGGTTATCGTTACCGGGAATTGTGGAATCAGTTCCAACGCAATACACAATAACTGATTGCCCAGAAAAATCGTTATCGGTCATTATAGAACAAGTGTCGTGCAGCATTCGCAATTGGTTTTATTTCATTGATGATCAATTTGCTTTCCGCCACCCCCACGCAAACAAAATTGATGAGTACGAAATTGAAACCATTATATTTGAAGGAAGCTTGACAATCTATAGATTGACAACTCCTAGTTTGTGTGTGCTTATTGAGGAACTCAAGGCGGTTTTGGTAATGCTTCTTCGAGATCAAGCAAGGTATGTTTATGAACGTTTCTAATAAATGAAATGATTAAGATAGAGTTTTTCAGAACAAACGAAGATAAGTTACTAGATGGGGACGTGACCAAACGACTTGGTGACAAAGATTATTTCATTACCACCGCTAACAAAGCAGATACAATTGCTAAATTACAAGAAATGATTACGTATTGTTTTGAACACGTCTTTCCATATCTGAATAAAAATGACTCGAACCATGCGCTGCTGCCCATTCGTTTCGTGAATCATTTTTTGTTACAAATTGATTTGATTCAAAAAGGTGCAATTGATAATGAAAAAGGGATTGTGTGCTTACTAAGACATAATATTGAATTTCGCTGGATAATGGAAAGCTATGATGTGCAAGCTTTTAACAATTCCTCTACTTCTGATGCATATTGTTCGTATAATTTAGCAATGCAGTTGTCATCGTTGTCATCTTCCTCGGAAAATTATAAACTCGATGTATCAGAAGAGGATATGAAGGTCTTGTCAACATTTCCTCACGATTTGAATGCCGCTAATGCTTTGTTGCAAAAGGAATTGGATGAAACCATCCCACTTGTACACTATAAATCAGTGCGGAATGAATTAACTTCAAATGTTCAAAAGCTTATTGAGATTCATTCTCAACTTTTGGAAGAAGGAAAAGATCAAAGAAATTTGAATGAAGTTGCAGCTTTCGCTGACGTTTATACTCAAGGTGTCCTATTTATGAAAGGAGTCCCAATGTTGATGTTTGTCGAAACTGCAGAAAAAGATTCAAGAACTGTCGCGTTGAACTTTTGGAAAAATGAATATGATGAGAAAATTACTAATTATTTTACTATTCGAGATATTGAACACATCTATAGATGTGGACATAACAAGTATGCTGGGTGTTTAGCACGTTCACACTTTTTTTATCAACCACTACCAGCAAAAGATTTGAACCAAATTAAAACCCAATTTAATGAATTTATTTCTGTGTTGGCCAAGTTTATTATATCAAAGACTACTGATATTAAAAATTTGGTAGAACTTAAATATCTGGGTGGCCAAGATGCGGTGTCAAATCTGATTAATAACAAATATAAGATGGAATCAAATAATAGTAGATGGAATATATGCCGTCATGAATCACGCAATGAATCACGTCGCATTAAATTGACTAGGAAGGAGACAATATTCACTAAGTAAGTATTTTAAATGTATATGTATATTTAATATTAAATTTTCAACAGGAAGGGTGATGATGGTGATGTTGCACCAGTAAAAAAAAGATCAAAGTATGCAATTTCAGAAATTTTGGATACCCCTTAACATCTCACACACACACAACGCACAACGCACAAAGATTAACAATTTCTTCAGAATATTTTAAAATAATAATTTGTGTACAAATTCGTACTGATTTTTAATTAATTAAATTGAATTTTAAAAGGGAGTACTCGTTTCCCGTTTCCCGTTCTTTTACGTTAGTTATAGTAATAATCCAACAATATTTTTGTTGGCACCAAATCTCACTATCCATCAAAAAATCAAACAATGCAAAACCAGGAAAACGTAAAGAAAGATAATCGAAAGAGAAAGATAAAATTTCGTAAGTCTTATTCCGAAACTTGCGAAAAAAAGCAGAAAGTTTCTCAACGTACAAATGATTTGAAGTGGTCTCATTTTTTGTTGTCGAAAGAAAACGATGTGGTCGAAATGTGGTGTGATGCAGATAAGGCCGAGCAGAATAATTGGGATCACTCTACAACTGAAGAATTATTAATTCCTCTTGTGGAAGTGAACACTAACACTGATGATGATGATGATGATGATGATGATGATGATGATGATGATGATGATGATGATGATGATGATGATGATGATGATGATGATGATGATGATGATGATGATAATACTTCTGAAATTTGTGCAGAAGTTGATTATTATGGTGATGATGTCGATGACGATGAAGAAGAAGATGATAAAAGAAATGCATATGAAGATGCAGGTGAAGTATTTGAACGCCTGTATAATGGCGAAGATGAAATAGATAACGATAATTATTGGTGCCAAGTCATCGAAGAGGAAAGAGATAATGATAATGATGACTCTGATGACAATTCAGAAATAGAAGATTCACCTTCGGTAAATCATCCTATCCAATTCGGTCCAATAAGTCCTGACTTTCTATACTGTAAAAGTGGCTTTAATATTGTGAAGGACACAGAAGAAATCGTTAACAATTTATGCAGCTTTGAAACACCAAAGGACTTTGACCAGCAGCTATTTCCGACTATAAAAGAATGTAATATCGACGTTGGAACATTTGCAAATACGGTGCATTCGTTTGCTGGTCGACACAAGATAAGCAAAGAAGGTGTGAATGAATTATTGATGATGTTTGAAAATGTGTTCACCATTCCTCATATTGCAAGCAATATTCCTTTGGATAGAAACTTACGAAAGGACAAATTTCACTTCTCTTCAAAAATTAATGAATACGTTGTGGATTCGAAAACTCATTCGTTTACTTACCATATTTGTCGTAGTGGATGTATTGTTTTTGTTGGTGAATATAGTGAAGCCCTGTCTTGTCCCACATGTAAGAAGGATCGATTTTATACCTGCAATCCATGTATGAAGGCAAACCGTAACGTATGCACTCACAATATTGAAAGCAGAACACCATTTGCATTCTTGCAATATCGACCGATCATTCCATTGTTTGTATTCCTAATTAAACAACCTGGATTTTTGTTTTCTTTAAATTACGTCAATCGAGATAGCCCTGTTAATTCTGCATTTAGTCCTTATAATAATGTCATGAAAGATAATTGTGATTGTAGCGCTTACAGAATAGCTATGGAGAAATTAGCGTTAAGTAAAACTGAATTCCTTCAAGCTAATCCACAATACAAGGAGCAAATACCATTTATACATGTGCCTTTGATATTATCTGTTTTTCTTGATGGAGGTCAAGTTTTTAAGAAGAAAAGTGTTGTATTTAAACCACAATTTATTACCATTAACAATTTACCACCTTTTTTGAGAAATAAATTGGGAGTTGGTTCGTTTCTGGTCAGCTTGTTTACATCAATTCAAGGTTCCAACGCGGAGCAATTTTTGTATATGGATTGTTTTATTTCGGAATTAAATAAGCTTCAAGAAGGGATAATGCAAGAAATTGATGGAAAGTTTTATTTCATTCAAGCTTATTGTTATAAGCATATTTGCGACACGGCTGAAATGCAGAAGTACCTTCGTTGCAACTTTTTGAATTCTAATGACGGTTGTCTTTTGTGCACAAGTATTCACGGATATACTCGTAATGAAATCGATAAAGTTACATGCGTTGGACACCGATACTTTTTGGAACCTGATAATTTCATTCGCGCATGTGGGCAATCAAAGCATTGTTGCCCACGTGCTTATTATAACAAACCACAATCACAACCACCGAAGAAGGGGAAGAAGAAGAAGAAAACAACCATTGACAATAATGTTCCAAATGTTCCATTAGCAGTAGTTGATGATGATGTGTTTGTTCCATTAGCAGTCCCCACAGATGTGGATCCTGCTACGGTGCAAGCTGTGCATGCCACCGACTTGAGCAAAGAAGAAAAGAAACTGTTTGTGGCGAGTATATGCTGCGGAGATTACCAGAACGTAGCCAAAGAATTAATGCACACGAATAGATACTCATTTCATCACAAGGACGTGGATTTGACCAAACTTAAATCCTTCTTGTATTATCATCATATGGACTATCGCAAACAAAAACTTTACCATAGAACCACGAATGAAGAATACAAAAGGTTTGCGCAAAATGGATACTATAATGTATATGGTGAATGGTACTATTGTCGGTATAACAAATCCGACATGAGGACTGAAATAGGTCCGGATCCTATGCACGTCTTCAAAAACGTCCTTAAAAATAATATATGTTGTATGTTGGCGAAACGCGTGTCGAGTAAGTTAGCCCAATATTGCAAATCCATTTTATCCCATCCTAGTTTGTATCCTAAGCAGCAGAAGAAAAAAGAGAAGAAGAAGGAGAAGGAGAACAAGAATTCCGATGATGGAAAATTATCCGACGACAGTACGAATAGCAAAAAGGGCAGAGGACAAGACAAACCATGGACCAATGCAGCCTACGTAGTTAAACCTGCGGTTCAAAGTAAAGCTGATGCTTGGATAAATGCAATTATCCCTCCCGTGGGCTATGCACAAGACTTTCAAGTGCAGAATATATTTTCGCAACCAGGGTACCTTCGCAGTGAGTCGTTATTAAAGTGGGGTGTAAACTTGCTTAATTTTACTATGTCAGCTGTTGATTTGCCGGCAGCATACAAGGAATTTTTCTCCATGGTTTCGTCTGATATTACGGAAATGTGCAGTCCGACAATATTGTTCGAAGATATTGATGAACTGTTTTTAAAAGCAGCTGAGACTGCTGCTACACACGAAGGCATCTTTACAGAATATGACGCAATTCCATGCTGGCATCAATTCTGTTGCATGGTACAACAAATGAAACATTTCGGTCCTGTACATTTATGGTGGGCTTTTGCAGGAGAAAGGCTACTGGGATTGCTTAAACGCTTTGTGCCTCGAGGTGGAGCGGCTTACAGCAAATCAACGTTTCAAGATTATTTGAAATCAGAAGTTTCTACCATTGTTAACGCCTACAGTAAATTCACTCCAGAGATTCTGGAAAACGAAGAAGAAAGGAACCGACTTCCCTTATTTGTCAATCATGCTGATAACTTTTATGTTGAAACAATCGGAAATAAAAAAATTCTAGTATATACTGATGAGATAAGTTTGCTTAAGCGACCTGATGTGCAATATAAAGACGATTTGGTTTTTACGCTGGATGAATTGGAAGACATTGTAATAACTATATGTGTAAATATTCAGAAACGATGTGCAAGTATTGCTCAATGTGCAACCAGAAGCCCTCTTTATCGACTCTATTATCTATTTCACAATTGTGTACCTACAAATGTCAAAGTATCTCAATACGAAAATAAGTTTATTCGATGGGCCAAAGCCATGTATGATAGTTGTTGTGAAGAAAACTATCCACTGAACCCTTTCGAATACACAAAAGAGCATGATAAAGACTCTATTTCCGTAGACAATATTTTGACTTACCTGGATGATACAAAAACTATTGATTGGAACGAATTGTCAATACTGAAGCAGCTTGTAGACACGGGGCTATCAGTTAAGCTATTCAAGAAAGCAACAATATTTGGTATTAGATTTCGAAGCAGAGGACTTCATTGTAAAGAGAATTCAAAATCTCATGATATGCAACAACATCGTTATGGTGCAGACGGTTTCGATAATGATAGATGCTGGCCAATAAATATACACAATGAATTAAAAAATCATTGGTTCAAAAAGGATGATCGCTCATCTTGGGCAAAGATACGTTATACACCAAACATTGGCACTGCTGGAGATACTCGGGATGATGTGTGCGGAACGGCTACTTATGATGATATAGCAAACTACATTTATGGTCAGTTCAATTCCTTCTTACAAGTGTATATTGCTGAAGACTCGTTTGTGAATAACATTATGCTTGGCTCGGTAACTTGTAGAAGACATACCACAATAGATCGAGTAGATTATATCATTGCAGACAATGATGGTGATTCATATTTTGTACATAAACTGTTTGTTGCCTTGGATGATGTATATTCTACGCCTATTATGACATGTGCATTCAAGTCAGCCAAAGGTAAAGAGAAAGATGATTATCACGACCACTTATTGTTACAACAAATTCAGCAACGCAATAAACAATTGCAAACTGAAAAGAGAAAACGTAATAAAATTTCTTCGCACATATGGAACCGTGAGAATAGGGAGTTATTTTCTGTAAGAACACGAAGAATCCTCTCTTCTATGAGAAGTAATAGGCCTGTTCCCTTCTACTTGGGGAGAAATGAGTATAATGAAAACAAATTTAAATATACCCCACTTACAGAAATCAAACAAATTTCGTATTTGGTCATGCTTGAATTGTACAGAAACAGATATCTCATTCGTTACAATCGTAGAACGGAAAATCTCAGAAGAAAGGAGTTCTCACCAAAATTCAAGACAAAAATTGCGATTAAACATTCATTCGTTTAATATTATTAGTTGTTTAGATTTGTTTTTAATGCTACTTTCCCAATATATCATAGAGAGTCTATATTTTCTTTGTGAGCAATTAGTTTTTTTCTTTCAATTTCTTGTGATTGTGTTAAGGTTATTGTTTTGCCCTCTTATAGCTTGCCTGTAATTCTTCAAAAAATCCAAGAAATATAAGAACTCACTTGGAATAGACACATGGGGAAAAATACCTTACGTGAGAAGCACAAGGATCGAGTGAGAAATTGCATTAGGGAAGGAAGAGACCTGTCTGACATGCTAAGCAAGGATAAGAATATCAATCCTTTGCCTAAAAATGTATCCAAGAACAGGATTTCAGAATGGATTGAATATACACAAGGATATATCTTGCCACCAAAGTTGGAATATAGAAATGACACCATTACAGGCATTGGAATTTATGCCAAGGCCTATATATCTGCTGGAGATGTATTGTTACATCAATCTAACAACATAGGTAGAAAGATGAAAAACAATGAAATGGAGATGAATGATTCATTCATATCAAATGAAACACCAACCAATATCAACGCAGATGAAATAAATAATTTGTTATTTGGTGCATTATCGTTAGTAAATCACGCTTGCGAAACCCATTGCAATTGTTTGCCATATTATCCCGATCGCGAACCTGGTACAAACCACTACAAAAGTAGCTGGAAGACCCTGATTGCCAAAACTCCTATACAAAAAGGGGAACAATGCTTAATTTCCTACAACAAAGGACCACAAACCTTTAGTTGCATTCAATGTGAAAATGCAAATCAGATGATTGAAGACCGTGCAAACAGAAGTGCAAAGCGGAAGCGAGAATAGCTTTTTCTCTTCTCCTCTATACCTTTTGTGTTTAATAAAACCAATCAATCACCACATCAAAAGCCTTTTGCATGTTCCTATTTCTATCTATTTTTCTATTTTCATGTTGCATGCTTGTTCCTATTACTATTATTAGCCTAGCATTGTTAAACTTTCATCTAAAAATATTTTCTATCTATATATCTTATATTATGTTAAACAAGTAAAATCTAATCCAGCCATATCCGATGACTTCTGGGCTATTCCACTGGCATATCCGATGACTTCTGGGCTATTCGACTGGGCATTCACAACTTATTGGATCTTTCAATATTTCAGATTGATTTACATGGACTCTTCTCTCTTTTCTCTCTTAGCTTTGCTGCTTTCTTGATTGGTGCTTTCTCATTGACTATGACTTTGATGTGCATGAACTATGCAGTAATAGCAATACGAATATGCAAGCCTAATAATACCATCCAAGTGCATTATTTTGACTTTCACATAATTCTTTCCCAGCTGGCATCTAACTATGGCCATAGCAATGACTTTGTTTGAGTGCAAACATAATCAGTTCATCCATATCCGATGACTTCTGGATGGGCTATTCGACTGGCATATCCGATGACTTCTGGGCTATTCGACTGGGCATTCATAAGTTTCATTCAACTTATTGGATCCTTTGAATACAGAATGAACGTTTGCATTTGAGATTCATTTGAGATTCATTTGAGATTGATTTCTTATTTCTCTTGTGAGATTGACATTTTGACTTTCCAAATAATTCTTTCCCAGCTGGCATCTAACTATGGCCATAGCAATGACTTTATTTGGGTGCAAACATCCATAGTAGTTCATTATTCGATGCAATATTGACTTGAGTCCGAAAATACCCGACGTGAGTTCCGAAAATAGACGAAAATACCCGACTTGAAGGAAAGTTTCCGAAAAAACCCGACTGAGTTCGTTTTTTTTCGGCCATTTTCGTGCAAAATGCCGGAAACTGCCGAAATAACCCGGAAAAAAAACGTCAGTGCTTGGCCAATGCTACTGGCACTTCGTCCTGGTAAGTTCTAGGAATGTTCAGTATGTGGCTGCGATGTTTGATTAACATTTGACCTGTCTTAGGCTTGGT
>Ga0302210_10001098_pt1 | contig 11684 bp, 11 predicted proteins | sample II_Fen_E3_2_FD_198793 | JGI IMG/M metagenome (GOLD analysis project Ga0302210, IMG submission 198793) | Peat permafrost microbial communities from Stordalen Mire near Abisko, Sweden - II_Fen_E3_2 | ecosystem: Environmental > Terrestrial > Soil > Wetlands > Permafrost | place: Sweden: Abisko... | reverse complement strand
TCCGGCTACCATACCAACGAGTGCGGCCGGTACAGCAACTCGGATGCCTTGCAGTAAAAGTCCAAGAAAATGACACATTTCAATGCCGCGGGTACTGCCTTCTGTTGCGTATTTATCAGCAAGATGTTGGAAAAATACAGTGATGGTTCGAACAAAAATGGTCAATACTTGACCAGCTGCTGCGAGTGGTATGGCAACAGCAATACCAGCACCAATGGATTGATGACCAATAATGACAAGGATGGCTGATATGACACTAGCTAATGCGGCGTCAGGAGCCATTGCAGCACCGACATTCATCCAGCCAAGAGCTAACATTTCTAAAGTACCACCCAAAATAATACCAGTTGTTATATCACCTAAAACTAATCCGACTAAGGTGCAAGAGATAAGTGGGCGATGGAACTGTGCTTCATCTAAAACACTTCCCATACCGGAAATTCCTGCAACGATGACTAATAAAATCAATTGTATAGTTGTCATGGATTATAATCTCCTTTATATTAGAAATTTAAAATGTTAATTAAATAAGACCTTTTGCTTTTAGAGATGCCATTACATCGCCTTTTGATTCATTGGCAAGTTTACGCAGATCTAGTTCAATGCCAAGTTCATGTAATTTTACAAGAGCTTTTACATCTTCTGGACCAACGGCAACAGCACTGGAGATTAGAGTGGTACCTTCTTTAAAGCACATGCCACCCAAATTAATGGATTTGAAAGGAATACCACCTTCTAAAGCCCTTAATGCATCTGTCGGGTTCGTGAATAGAAAAAGTGTTTTAAAACTGTCATATTTAGGGTTGTTGTAGGCTTCAACTGCTTTGTCGACAGGAACGACATAGGCTTTAACACCGGGTGGTGCTACCTGCAGTAAAAGTTGTTTGCGCATAGTATCCTTAGAAACCTCATCACTGCAGCACATGATTCTGTTACATCCAGATACTTTTGTCCAAACTGTGGCGACTTGACCGTGTATCAAACGATCATCGATTCTTGCAAAACTGATTTCCATACTAAATCGACTCCTTCAGATTAACATTAAAGTTTGTAAAAAAAATTTTATCGGCATAATGTTGAGCGAGTTTGATTGATAATGACGAATTGCCTTGCCGGTAAAATAAAAAAACAAAACTCATACATATAATGAAATGCAAGTTCTATGCCATTGCAGTGTATTGGATATGCGGAAAATATACATATAATATTCAATATCCTTTCTGCTGTAGAATAGGAAGCTAAAATATAATTTTAGAAAAATAAAAAATAAAAATACACTATAACTTTTCAGTAATACAGTATATGATAATTTGACATCTATTTATAGTAATATAATACATATTTATCGAAAATAATACACTTTAAAAAAATAAAAGGCTGAAATTTACTTTTTATTGAAATTGTCAGAAAAAACATAAATGAATAAAAATTCAAATTAAATAATAGAATTGATGAAATAATCAAACAAGCATTCATGTAAGTGGTTTACTTGGATTTATACTTGGATTTATTGACTTTATAAAATAAAAAAAAGAATAAGTATGTGTAATTTTCTAGTGGGTTAAAAGGTGAATTACTGTATTGAAATCAATCAAAATCAATTAAAGTTAGTCATATTTACAATATTTTCAATACAAATAAAAGTAAAGTTACTTAAAAATTTCAAGAAAATAAGTTGAATTATTTTAAAAATGGATAGGTGTCATTAATATATTTGATATTAGGCTATGTAAAAAGATATTGTTAAGGTGAAAAAAAACATGGTACAATACAATAAATAACAGCATGTATAGGTTATTCATATGATAAAATGAATTGATGATACGATTTGAAAGTAGGAGGATGAACAATGACGAGTCAAAGTACAAATAATAAAATTATCATTAGTGAAGTTATGATGCCAAGCCAAGCAAATGTGGCGGGGAATGTCCATGGTGGAGAAATCATGAAAATGATGGATTCATCGGCTTACGCTGCGGCAAGAAGATATTCAAGATCAAATGTAGTGACGGCGCGGGTCGATGAACTTGAGTTCCATTTGCCAATTTTGATTGGCGATCTTGTTGTATGTACTGCACAGATTGTTTTTGTGGGACATAGTTCAATGGAAGTAGCAGTTAATGTAGAAGTAGAAGATCTTGAACATGAAGGTAAACCACAACGTGCTTTATCAGCATATTTTACGATGGTTGCGCTTGATCGCAATGCAAAACCTAGACCGGTACCACCTTTGGTATTGGATACAGAAGAAACTAAAAATGCTTTTGAGGAAGGTAAACGTCGTTATGAAGAACATAAGGCGAAAAAAAAGCAGCAGATATTGGATGCAAAAGCAGCTAGAGCGGCACGTGAAGCAAAAAGTAAATAAGTATAGTTTAAAATTAAATGAGTTTGAAACACTTAATAAGTTGATATATAGCAGCAGGTTTATATATTTTTGTATATGAAGCTGTTTATTTTTATATAATATGTTTACAGTATTGTCTATAAATAAAAAATACTTGTCAATATTGTTACGATGTGTTATTCTGTAGAAGATATATGACACATACATTGCAGAGGAATAGTAAAATTCATGGAAAGCTACAGAGACCTGTTGGTTGGTGTAAAACAGGGCGGAAATGAATTCGAACTCACCTTGAAGTAGCTCGCTGAAATGAAAAAAGTAAGTTGAGACGGGGCCTAGCCGTTACAATAGGAGGATATAAGGCTTTTAAAAGTCCGTATCTGTTAGAGTGCATACTTATTTAAGTATGAATTAGAGTGGTAACACGTAAGCATAGTCTTTCGTCTCTTAATAGAGATGAAAGACTTTTTTGTTGTCTAAAATGCGATGGGAAGGGAATTTTAATATGAAAAATTATAACAAATACAAAAAAGGTTATTTTATGCCACCGAAGGTAGATCTGAGTTGGGCACAAAAAGAATATGTAGAAAAAGCTCCAATTTGGTGCAGTGTTGATTTGCGAGATGGCAACCAAGCGTTGATCATTCCAATGAGTTTGGATGAGAAAGTTGAATTTTTTAAGATGTTGGTTAAAATCGGTTTTAAAGAAATTGAAGTTGGTTTTCCAGCTGCATCCGAAACGGAATATGCTTTTTTGCGTAAACTCGTTGAAGATGATTTAATTCCAGAAGATGTAACGATTCAGGTGTTAACGCAGGCCAGAGAACATATTATCAACAAAACGTTTGCTGCTTTAGCTGGTGTAAAAAAAGCGATTGTACATGTTTATAATTCGACATCTGTCGCCCAACGTGAACAGGTATTTAAAAAATCAAAAACTGAAATCAAACAAATTGCGGTGGAAGGCGCTAAACTTTTAAAAACGCTTACTGAAAAAGCAGGGGCTGATTATCAGTTTGAATATTCACCAGAGAGTTTTACGGGAACTGAAATTGAATTTGCTTTAGAAGTTTGTAATGCCGTGATTGATGTATGGCAGCCAACACCAAATAAAAAAGTAATTATAAATCTACCAGTTACTGTCGCAATGTCTATGCCGCATGTCTATGCTACTCAAATTGCGTATATGTCACAGAACATGAAGTGTAGAGACAGCGTGGTGATTTCACTGCATCCACATAATGATCGTGGCTGTGGCGTAGCGGATTCGGAAATGGGATTATTAGCAGGAGCGGATCGGATTGAGGGGACTTTATTCGGTAACGGCGAACGGACGGGTAATGCGGACATCATCACCATTGCGATGAATATGTTTGCGCTAGGAGTAGATCCGAAGCTTGATTTTTCCAATATGCCGGAGCTGATTGAACTATATGAACGCGTGACTAGGATGCAGGTTTATGCCCGTCAGCCTTATTCTGGTGAACTTGTATTTGCTGCGTTTTCAGGATCGCATCAAGATGCGATTGCAAAAGGTATGAATTGGCGTAAAACAGAAGATATCAAGCATTGGACAGTGCCTTATCTTTTGATCGATCCGAATGATGTCGGTCGTGAATACGATGGAGATGTGATCCGTATCAATAGTCAATCCGGCAAAGGCGGCGTTGGCTATCTTATGGAACAAAAATACGGTCTCGATATGCCAAAGAAAATGCGGGAAAACTTTAGTTATCGTGTAAAAAGTGTATCAGATCATAAACATCAAGAATTGTTGCCAGATGATTTGTACCAAATTTTCCGTGATGAATATGTAAATGTTGAGACGAAGATTAAGCTGATTGACTTTATTTTAAAAAAAGAACCGGATGGTTCACGAAAAGGTGCCGTGCATCTTGAAGTAGATCGTAATGAGGTAGTTTGTGAAGCGGTGGGGAATGGCCGTCTTGATGCGGTAAGCAACGCTGTACAAGGTCACCTTGGTATACAGTATTCGCATTTGACCTATAGTGAACATGCCCTTGAGATCGGTTCAACATCAAGAGCGATGGCTTATATCAGCATAACCGGAGAAGACGGAAAAGTGATTTGGGGTGCTGGTATGGATACCGATATTATTACGGCATCGGTAAAGGCTTTATTTAGTGCAATTAATCGGATGATTGCTGTTAAGTAATAGAAGGCACATGGCTGGAATGAAAAATCAGCTATGTGCCTTCTTTACAGCTTTACAATTTTTATTTAAAATAGTGTTGACAGATTACGTAATGTACGTTATTATAATATTAATTTCAAATTGAGTGTAAAACATTGAACAGGAAATAGTAAATATACATACTTTTGTCCAGCGAGTCGGCGGTCGGGAAACCGGAGGTGTAATGGTCGATCTGAAGCGTATATTGAATGGTCCTGTGAGTGTCCACCGAAAACTAGTGGTAGTGAGTAGGCTGGAACGGTTGCCACCGTTATTGGGCTAGGGTATCGGACTTTTGGTCTCGTACTTGAACAGAGAGAATGCTGTTTTTACGTAGGGTGGCAGACGAAACCATTTCGTCCCTTAGAGGGGTGAAGTGGATTTTTTATTTCCTGGCGATAAAACAGTATTTTGAATTAGGGTGGTACAGCGAAAACCATTTCGCCCCTTACATATGCATATGTATGTGAGGGTGCGGAATGGTTTATTTTTTTACTAATAAATATTGCAAATTTAAATAGAAGGTGGAGTGGTCTTTTATGTTGAAATCGTATTTGAATCAGGTGATTGCGGGGCAAAATTTGTCTAAAGAACAAGCTGCAGCAGCGATGGAGGTTATCATGAGTGGTTCGGCCAGTGAGGCCCAGATTGGATCGTTCTTGACAGCACTAAAGATGAAAGGCGAGGCGATTGATGAAATTGCGGGTTTTGCCAAAACACTTATTGTTCATGCAGATCAAGTGAAACATACAAAGCCGGTAATTTGTAATTGTGGGACTGGCGGCGATACAAAAAATACATTTAATGTATCTACTGCCGTAGCATTTGTCCTTGCCGGGGCAGGTGTTACTGTAGCCAAACATGGCAACCGAAGTGTATCAAGCTCTTGTGGCAGTGCGGATGTACTGGCAGCTTTGGGGGTAAGTATCGACCAGCCAGCCCAGAAAGTTAGCGATGAAATAGAGCAGATCGGTATTGGTTTTTTATTTGCGCCAGCTTTGAACAAGGCCATGGCTTATGTCGCGAAAGCTCGTAAAGAACTGGGATTTCGGACCGTATTTAATTTGCTGGGACCTATTATAAATCCGGCTCATTTAGATTATCAGCTAGTGGGTGTCTATGACGCCGCCTTAACTGAAAAGATTGCTGAAGTATTAAAGCATGTTGGGGTGAAACAGGCGATGGTAATTCACAGTGGTGAAGGTATGGATGAAATTTCGACACATGAAAAGACGAAAGTTAGTGAGTTGAAAAATGGCGAGGTGACGACGTATTATATCGATCCGCAGGTGTATGGTTTTGCTAGCGGTACGATTCATGAATACCAGGGCGGGTTGCCAAAGGAAAATGCTGCTATTTTATTATCTATATTACAGGGAGAGCAAGGAGCAAAACGCGATATAGTTTTAATCAATGCTGCTGCTGGTCTTTATATAGCCAATCAAGCTGCTTCACTTGAAGCTGGATTGGAATTAGCAAAAACAACAATTGATTCGGGTGCTGCTTTGGCAAAACTTACTGAATTGATTGAAATAAGTAATGAAGGAGTTCGTGCAATCGGATGATCGTTAAGATATGCGGCATACAGACAATGGATACGGCACTTGCTGTAGAGAAAAGTGGAGCGGAAATGATGGGGTTTGTTTTTGCCCCTAGTCGACGGTCTATTGATCCGACAGATGCGGCAAAGATAAGCCAGCGAGTTCAGTCCATAAAAAAAGTTGGTGTGTTTGTCAATGAAGAAATTGCAATAGTCAATGCAATCGCTGCACGCTGTGACTTGGACTATGTTCAGCTCCATGGCAGTGAGTCACCGGAGTATTGTAGATTTATCAATCGACCAGTCATTAAAGCATTTCCGTTTTCAGATGAATTTTCTGTGGAGCGGGTGAATGCCTATCCAGTTGAACTCATTTTAATTGATAGCTGGGAAAAAGGGCTGGCTGGCGGCACGGGGAAAAAATTTGACTGGGAAAAGGGCAGAAACTTATTAAATAAAATCGAAAAACCTTTTTTATTAGCAGGTGGACTGAATTGTGAAAATATACAAGAAGCGGTAGATAAATTAAACCCGTATGGTCTGGATGTATCGGGTGGTGTTGAGGAAAACGGTATAAAATCAATTTTTAAAATTGAAGCCTTTATGAAAGAGGCAAAAAAAACGGAACGGAGGATGGTTTGATGGCTGATATATTAGATGAAATTGTTGCCAAGAAAAAAGAAATTGTCGAGGCGGAGAAACAGAATGTATCACTGCATGAACTGAAACAGCAGCTTACACCAGGTCATTTTCTTTTATCACGGGCGATGCGGCAGAAAGACTGGAGTTTAATTGCTGAATGTAAATTGCAATCACCGGCAAAAGGCAGGCTGTGCAGCGATTATTCGGTCGTGGATTTGGCTAAAATTTATGCTGAAAATGGTGCGACGGTCCTTTCGGTGCATACAGATCCTCATTTTTTAGGAAAGAATGAAGATATTGCCAAAGTAAAAGAAGTCGTTAATCTGCCCGTTTTGCGAAAGGATTTTATCATTGATGAGTATCAGATTTATCAGGCTCGTCAGCTTGGTGCGGATGGCGTTTTGCTGATTGCCAGGATCTTGACGCCAGCGCAGCTTAAGGAATATGTTTATACGGCCTGGAGTCTGGGGCTCGATGCATTAGTTGAAGTACATGATGAAGCAGATATCAAAGCTGCCCAAGCTACGCCGGCAGAACTTATTGGTATTAATAATCGAAACTTGAAGAATTTTACAACGGATATTCAAAATACAATTGATTTAATGCAGTATTGTGATCCAGCAAGGGTTTTAATTAGTGAAAGCGGCATTCATGGAGCAGCGGACATGAATCGCTTAAAAGCTGTTGGTATAAGCGGCATTCTCGTTGGCGAGAGTCTGGTTAGAGCAGAAAGTATTGCAGAAAAAACGCAGGAATTAGCTTGCCAGGATGTTTTAACTTTAAAGGAAAAAAGAGAAACAGCATGATAAATAATAGGGGGAATATATTATGACAGTAGAAAAAGTTGGACGTTTTGGCGCTTATGGCGGGCAGTATGTACCAGAAACCGTGATGCCAGTTCTTATGGAACTGCAGGCAGCTTATGATAAATATAAAACAGATCCGGAGTTTCAAGCTGAGTTTCATCGTTATCTTAAAGACTATGCTGGTCGGCCGACGATGCTCTATTATGCGGATCGTTTGACAAAACATTATGGTAAGGCGAAAATTTATTTGAAACGAGAAGATTTACTGCATACCGGTGCTCATAAGATAAACAATGCCTTAGGTCAGGCTTTACTGGCTATGCGTATGGGGAAAAAACGTATTGTTGCTGAAACAGGAGCTGGGCAGCATGGTGTAGCATGTGCTACGGTAGCGGCTTTATTTGGACTCGAATGTCATGTATTTATGGGTGAACTCGATATGGAACGGCAAAAGCTCAATGTGTTTCGGATGCGACTTTTAGGGAGTAAAGTGATTCCGGTTACAAGCGGAACCGGCACGCTTAAAGATGCAACAAGTGAAGCAATTCGCTATTGGGCGGCCAATATTACGGACACTCATTACATCATTGGTTCTGTTGTGGGTCCACATCCTTATCCAACGGTGGTACGTGATTTTCAATCCGTGATTGGTAAAGAAATTAAAGAACAGATCAAAGAAACGGCTACTGGAAAAGTAGATTATTTGTTGGCTTGTGTTGGCGGCGGCAGCAATGCTATGGGAACTTTTTATGATTTTAAAGATGAAAAAGCTACAGTGAAAATTGGTGTGGAAGCAGCTGGACGAAGTGATGCTGATGGTGAGCATGCCAAATCGTTGACGTTGGGACGACCGGGTGTCCTCCATGGGGCTTACAGTTATTTGCTACAAGATGATGATGGGCAGGTTATTGAAGCATATTCAATTTCAGCGGGTTTGGATTATCCTGGAGTTGGACCGGAACATTCCTATTTTAAAGATGCAGGTATCGTTCAATATGTATCGGTAAGTGATGTACAGGCACTGAATGCTTTTAAACTGCTAGCTAAAACAGAAGGTATTATTCCGGCAATTGAAAGTTCACATGCGTTGGCTTATCTAGAAACTTTGATGCCAACAACGACAGCGGACCAAACGGTGGTTATTTGTTTATCCGGTCGTGGTGATAAAGATGTTCAGATGGTAGCAAATGTATTAGGGGAGGAAATTTAAATGACACGTTTAGATGATACATTACAAACCTTGCAAGCAAATGGGAAAAAAGGGTTGTTTATTTATATTACGGCCGGAGCACCTGATTTTGCCACAACGATCGAAGCAGTTAAAGCAGCCGAAAAAGCGGGAGCCGATGTAATTGAACTAGGGATTGCGTTTTCTGATCCAATTGCCGATGGTCCGGTTATCCAAAAAGCAGCAACAATAGCTATTCAAAATGGTGCAACGACAAAAAAAGTATTGGATATGGTGAAAACAATCCGTAGTTTTACACAAATTCCTTTGATTGGTATGGGCTATATCAATACGATGCTTAATTTTGGTGTTGAAAAATTCATTCAAGAATTTAAAGCTGCAGGGCTCGATGGTATGATCATTCCGGATATGCCACATGAGGAGTCGGCGGATATAGCACAAATCTGTAAAGACAATGCATTTCATTTGATTGAATTTGTAACACCCAATACAATTCAGACACGGATTCGAGAAATTTGCACCAGTGCGAATGGTTTTATTTATTGCGTCTCCGTTAATGGCGTTACCGGAGTTCGGAAAATTGATTATAAGCCAATCAATGATGTCGTGCAGCTAGTCAAGAAGGAAACTACAGTTCCACTCGCAGTTGGTTTTGGTATCGGCACACCGGCAGCTGCCTTGGAAGCGAGTGAATATGCAGATCATGTTATTGTTGGTAGTGCTGTTGTAAAGTTGATTTTAGAGAAAAATGTGGCAGGTGCAGGTGAGCTCATCCAAAGTATTCGTCAAGCACTTGATAAAGGAGGCCTTTAAATGAAGGTATCGCCAACTTTAGAAGAATTTATTGAGTCTACGAAAACGGCAAACGTGATTGCAATTACCGCTGAGATATCAACGGATCTTGATACGCCAGTATCAATTTATTATAAGCTTGTTGGAGATGATCAAGGCTTTATTCTTGAGAGTGTAGCTGCAGCACAGAAATTTGGCAGATTTTCATTTATTGGTGCCCAGCCATTTGCGCAGGTGAAGACATATAAGAATTATACTCGTGTGCTAGAAAATAAAAAGGAAATTATTGTGACCGGAAATCCGGTTAAAGCAATGAAGACTTATTTAGAAAAATTTAATACAGCAGCTGATAATATTTTATTGCCGCTTTTAAATGGTGGAGCAATTGGCTATTTGAATTATGAATCCGTTGGCACGTTTGATCGGGTTCGTGGTCTCAATATTGATGAGGCTAAACTTTTGGGACAGTTTATGATTTGTCGTGTTCTGGTTATTATGGATCACCTTAAAAATACAGCAAAACTTGTTTATTTAGCAGAAGTTCATGAAAATGATGATGCGGCATTTATATATAATGAAGGAATTCGCAAGATTGAATCTGTAAAAAACACATTAAAAGCAGCGGTCAACGATCATTTCGTTGAAAAAGATCTTGTAAAAGATCATAAAAAAATTGATTTTTTACAAGACTTTGGCAAGGTAGATCAAATGTTTTTGGAAAAGATCAAGATAGCGAAAGAACATATTGCTGCCGGTGATATTTTTCAGATCGTGTTATCGGAACAGTTTCGTTGTAATATAACAAAACCAGCCTTTCATTTTTATCGTCGGCTCCGCCAGATCAATCCATCCCCTTATATGTTTTATCTGAATTTTGGTGAGATCAAGCTGGTCGGGTCTTCACCGGAAATGCTGGTGAAAATAAGTGGCGATCAAGTTTTTACGTATCCGATTGCTGGTGCTCGTCCGCGTGGTATCGATGCACAAACAGATGCGGCGCTGGCTGCAGAACTTCGGTGTGATACCAAAGAGTGTGCTGAACATGCGATGTTAGTGGACTTGGCACGAAATGATATAGGCAGGATTAGTAAGCCAGGAACGGTCAAAGTTACAAAACTTATGGAAGTTGAGAAATTTTCCCATGTCATGCATATGGTCTCTGAAGTGTGCGGTCAGGTGAAACAGGGCAGTCATTCGATGGATGTTTTGGGAGCCTGTTTCCCGGCGGGGACATTAAGCGGAGCACCCAAAATCAGAGCGATGGAAATTATTAATGAACTTGAAACAGTCGAAAGAAATGCCTATGGCGGAACTGTCGGTTATATTGATTTTAATGGCAATATGGATATGTGCATTACCATCCGTACCATCCGTATTGAGGGTGATGAAGCTATTATTCAGGCAGGGGCTGGTATCGTTGCTGACTCGATTGCCGAAAAAGAATATAAGGAAATTTTGCAAAAGGCCAAGGCTATGTTTCAAACCATTGAGGAGGTTGAGGACGATGATTTTATTGATTGACAATTATGATTCTTTTACGTATAACGTTTACCAGATGCTCGCTGAGCTAGGCGCGGATGTTGATGTTGTTCGAAATGACAAAATTAGTATCGCTGAAATCGAATCAAAGAACTATGAAGCAATTGTTATTTCACCGGGGCCGGGGACTCCTGATGAAGCGGGCATTACTAAAGCGGCAATTCAGTATTTTGCTGGGAAAAAACCGATTTTTGGTATATGTTTGGGGCATCAAGCAATTGGCGAAGTATTTGGGGCTGTGGTCACGCGAGCACCAGAGCCAATTCATGGCAAGGTCTCAACTTTGATACATAGCGGTTTTGCTATGTATCAAGATTTACCGGAAAATATGCAGATTGGTCGTTACCATTCGCTGATTGTTGAGCGTGATACGTTACCGGAATGTCTGGAAATTACGTCGGAACTTGCCGATGGGATGATTATGGGTATAAAACATAAAATGTATCCAATTGAAGGGGTACAGTTTCATCCGGAATCCATCTTGACACCAGATGGCCGCCAGATACTAAAGAATTTTCTTCAATCGCTTTCATAAAAAAAATCAGGGATGCCGCATGGCTTTCCTGATTTTTTTATGTATTTTACTAAGATAATTTAGGCATTTTTGCAGTAAATATGATACAATAGAAAAAGTG
>Ga0302210_10001097_pt1 | contig 11688 bp, 11 predicted proteins | sample II_Fen_E3_2_FD_198793 | JGI IMG/M metagenome (GOLD analysis project Ga0302210, IMG submission 198793) | Peat permafrost microbial communities from Stordalen Mire near Abisko, Sweden - II_Fen_E3_2 | ecosystem: Environmental > Terrestrial > Soil > Wetlands > Permafrost | place: Sweden: Abisko... | reverse complement strand
TGGTGAAGGGCAGATTAAGAAACGTCCTAAGACAACCATGTTGCGTGGTTACGGTGGTGCGCAGAATATCTGTACCTATATTATCAGAACAGCTGATTGAACATGGAGGCCAAAAAATGAGTGTTAAACTGGAAAAAGTTGTTGAAACATTTTATGAAAATCTGGAAAAGGGAAAAATAACAGGCAGAAGATGCACTAAATGCGGCGCGGTGGAATTTCCGCCGGTATATGCATGCAATTCCTGTGGATGTTTTGACATGGAATGGATCGAAATCAGTGGAAGAGCCAAAATGCATTCCATTGTCATGCCGGCTCCGTTATCCATGAAGCCGGAATATAAGGCAATGGGAAAATTTGCCTACGGAGAAGTGGAAATTGAAGAAGGTACAAGATTGAATGCGGTGGTTCGCGGCATGACAAAGAAAAAGAGAAAAGAAATCATGGAGAATAATAAATTACCGGTAAGCTGCCATGCTGCAATTTATCAGAGAGATGGTTTTAAGACTGTAGTATTTGATCTGGATGAAGATCAGTAAAATGTGAAAGAGCGGTAAAGCAGAAAGATAGAGGAGATTAAAGATGGATCGTAAAGAACTGGAAACAAAAATTTTAGAACTCGTAGCAATCTCTTATAACGAAAAGGCTTCCGGGTTATCCCTTGCGACTAATTTTAAAAATGATCTGGTTGGAGCATCTGTACAGATGGTTGCACTGGTTGCAGAAATTGAGAATGAGCTGGATATCATGATTGCACTTCAGGATGCAGCAGCATGTAATACAATTGAAGATCTTGTCAACGCAGTGGAGGCTGAGATGTGATGAGCGTTCTGGATAACATTTATGCGAAAGCAAAGAAGAATCCTCAGAGGGTTGCTTTTCCGGAAGCGGCAAATGAAAAAATGATGCAGGCAGCCTATGAAACAGGAAAAGAAGGCTATATTATCCCGGTGCTGGTCGGAAATGCAGAAGAACTCCGGATACTTGCAAAAGAACGAGGTTATGATAGTTCTGTTTTTACAATAGTTGATATCAATGAGGAAGAATATAAAAACAGTGTTATAGAAAAATTTGTAGCATTACCAGATACAAAACTTAAGGAAAAAGCGCTTGGCAGACGAATGCAGGATCCATTGTATTATGCAATGGCAATGCAGAAGGCTGGCGAGGTTGGTGTTACGTTTGCCGGTATCGATAATACAACAGGAGATGTGCTGCTTGCAGGACAGATGATGATTGGGCTTCAGCCAGGCATCAGCACGGTTTCCAGTATTGGTTTGTGCGATATACCAGGATTCGAGGGAAGTGAAGGAACACTTCTTGCAGTCGGAGACAGCGCCGTATGCACAAATCCATCAGCCGATCAGCTTGCAGATATTGCCATTTCTGCATGTGATACAGTAAAAAATCTGCTTGCCTGGGAACCGAGATGTGCCATGGTCAGTTATTCAACTCTTGGCAGCGGACAGGGTGAACTGGTTGATAAGGTGACAGAGGCTGTTCGTATTGCAAATGAAAAGCGTCCGGATTTGAACATTGACGGAGAATTCCAGTTTGATGCAGCCATTTCTCCGGCTGTTGCAGCCAAGAAAGTTAAAAGAGAGAGCAGCGTTGCCGGTAAGGCCAATGTTACTATCTGGCCGGATCTGAATGTGGGAAATGTTGGAGTAAAACTGATTCAGCAATTTGGACATGCAGATGCCTATGGACCGATGCTTCAGGGTTTTAACAGCATTGTCTGTGACTGCTCCAGAGGGGCACCGGTTTCTGAAATTAAGGGAAATATTGTTATTTCAGCAGTACGGGCGGCAGCTATGGGACAGGTATAATGCAATGCACTCAAAAGAAGTGCAAATGGAGTATAGTTTGGAGAAAAATATGAACTATAAAGTTTTTACAATTAATCCCGGTTCCACATCAACGAAGATTGCTATGGTGGAGGATACAGAATGTCTGTTTTCCAAAAATGTGACACATGATGCCAGAGAGCTGGCAAAATTTGGCAGTATGGCGGAACAGCTGCCCTACCGCCGGGATATGATTTTGCAGATACTAGCAGAAGCAGAGCAGAAGCTTGAAGATGTTGACGTATTCGTTGGACGTGGCGGTGGTCTGATTGCCATGGAAGGCGGAACCTATGAAATCACAGATCTGATACTGGAACATGCACGTACCTGTGCAAATGGTGTGATTCACCCCGCAACACTTGGTCCGCAGCTTGCCAGTGAGTTCGCATCTCAGTACGGTGCGAGGGCAATGGTGGTTAATCCACCGGATGTGGATGAACTGCAGGATCTTGCGAGAATGACCGGCGTGAAGGGCGTATATCGCTCTGTTCATCTTCACGCATTGAATTTGAAAGAAACTGCCATCAGACATAGCAAAAATGTCATGCATAAGAAGTATGAAGAATGCAATTACATCATCTGCCATATTGGTGGTGGTATTTCCATATCAGCACACCGCAAAGGCAGAATGGTTGACGGTTTTGACATTGTCGGCGGGGAAGGTCCCATGGCGCCGACAAGATGTGGCAGTATTTCGGTTTATGACCTTCTGGATTATATGGAAAGAGAAAAGGCAGATATCAAGACAGTTCGTAAACTGTGTACAAGAACAGGCGGCTTTGTCAGTCACCTTGGTACATCGGATGCACTTGAACTGATAGACCGTGCAGCAAAAGGGGACAGATATGCAGCAATGGTCTGGAATACCATGATTTATCAGATTGAAAAAGGCATTGGAGCCATGGCAACAGTACTGCAGGGGAAAGTAGATGCTATTCTTCTTGGCGGAGGCATGGTGAACAACAAAGATCTTGTGAATCAGATTACCAGAAGTTCAGACTGGATCGCACCTGTATTTGCTTATCCTGGTGAGTTCGAAATGGAAGCTATGGCAGCCGGGGCAATCCGAGTACTAAATGGGGAAGAGAAACTGAAGGTATATACAGGCAGAAAAGTATTTGAAAAATTTGATTTTGAAAAATCTTGAAAACAGTAAGAAAATGAGGTTCTGTATTGAATGGATAAGAAAGAAAAAAGCAAAAACATGTGGACACTGGCATTGGGCATTGGATTGCTGCCGCCAATCTGGGCTGTCCTTGCACCATATATTGGTGTTACAACAGGAGCAGTTGCACTGATCTGTGCGGGACTTTTCGTTGCAAATGGCAATCAGCATGGCAACGCCATAAAGATCTGTCTGGGCTTTTTATGCGGAGATATCTGGGCGGTGGCAGCACTGAAAGCAATGGACATCATGCAGCTGAATGCAGATCTGGAGCTGTTTATCACTTTGTTTGTAATGGGCGCGGCAGCAGTTGTAATTGGCACATTTCTGGAAAAGATCATTTTTTTGCCATCCTGGCTTTGCGGATGGGCTATTGGTTTGACAATTCTGGCACCCATAGGAATACATAATCTGGGCAGTGTGCCAATTCAAATCGGTGCAGCTATGATAGTTGGCGTCTTTTATGTAGGGGTTGGAGTGGATCTGTTTCAGAAATGGCTGATGAAGAGAATTTCAGTCTGAAAAATCAGAGGGAGACTAAAGTTATGATAGTTGTAATAAATGATGACAGAGTGAGCAATGTGGAAGCATATCTTCCGCTCGCAAAGGCTTTTGCTGCAGATGCGGCGGCTAATGATAAGGGATGCCATTCTATGGAAGTTTTGGCTGATCCGAAGATAGAAGGCAGGGTGGTGTATCTATCCCACTTTGCGACAAAAGAAGATTTTGAAGCACACGCAAAAGGAGAGACTTTTGCAAAACATGTGAAATTGCTGGGGAAGTATTTCATCTCAGCATCAGATACTATCTTGGAAGTGAAATCTTAATAAAATCATTAGAACTCATCACTTGTTTGAATTGGCGAGAGTTTATGTAATATGATCAGATATATTTTGGAAAGCAGGTGCGTTACGCATCTGCTTTCTGTATTCTATGGGAGAAAAGCCTGTGAATTTGCGGAACTGTCTGTTGAAATTGGAAAGGTTCTGAAATCCACATGTAAAAGCTGTTTCTGCAGATGATATGTCAGTATTGTTCAGCAGTTTGCAGGCAGCCTGAATCCGTATCTGATTAACATATTCGATGGCACTGATACCAGTGGCTCTTCGGAAGAGATTCATAAAATAACTTTTGCTGAGATGAGACACCTGTGCCAGCTGCTTAATAGAAATATCATCACTAAAATTCTTACGGATATATTCAAGAACCGGGCGAATACTATTAATAGGCAGTGCAGAATTATGACTTGAGTGGCATAAGTCATTGTTACTGATCAGTAACCAGAATATATGAAGAAGTTCACTTTTCAGAAAAAGATCCATCTGACCATTATTTGCCTTTGCACAAGTCATAACATTTTGAAGAGAGTTCTTGAGTATTTCATAGTCTGGATGATCAACTGTAATTGGCAGCTTTACAAAGCTGTCTGGCGAGCAGAAAAGAGACAGGCATTCTGTATAGCAACGATCATCACAGGTGCCATATATCATAGACTGGTTAAATAGGATGGTATCATAGGATAGTCTTTTTTCATCATAGGGGTAGATGGAGTGCAGCATATTGGGGAGGATAATGATAATATCTCCAGCCCTGGCTATGACAGACTGATTCCCGGATCGGAATATGCCGGTTCCATCCGAAATAAAACTGATTTCAAATTCATTATGCCAGTGCAGCGGAACAACAGGGATATAGTCGGGGATCATACAAGCATAGTAGCTATAGGGAACATAAAGGGAACTGTGCTGTTTTTTCTCTTTAACACTTACCAGATCCATGATACACCTCGAAAAGTATTATAATATCAGAATAAAGTATAATTACAGTGGAAAAATGAGTAACTAAGTTGTATTGTATCGTGTATATAGAGTAAATACAAGTAAATGCTGAATGAAGAACTGAATAAAATGCAAGCCGCAATACATGATGAATAAAGGTGTGAGCTGCAATACATGCGTAGGAGGAACAGTATGCCAAAATGGTTGGATAACGCTATATTTTATGAAATTTACCCACAGAGTTTTAACGATACGAATGCTGATGGAATCGGAGATCTGCAGGGGATCATTGATAAGCTTGACTATATCAGCAGCATAGGCTGCAATGCAATCTGGATGAATCCATGTTTTGCATCTCCTTTTGGAGATGCAGGCTATGATGTGGCTGATTATGTTACTGTGGCCGCAAGGTATGGGACAAATGAAGATATGAAAAGGCTGTTCATGGAGGCACATAAGAGGAATATGCATATTTTGCTTGATCTTGTGCCAGGGCATACCTCTGTTGCACATGAATGGTTCAGGCAGTCAATGCAGGGAAAAAGAAATGAGTATTCTGACCGTTACATCTGGACAGATGGTGTGTGGAAAGAACCGGAAGGAATGTCATGTATCAGAGGAATATCTGACCGGGAAGGCTCCTGCGTAGTCAATTTTTTCTCACATCAGCCAGCACTGAATTATGGCTTTTACCAGCCAGATCCAGAAGAAAAGTGGCAGCAGTCAATGGATGCTGAAGGACCGATGAAGACGCTTGAGGCAATGATGAATGTTATGCGCTTCTGGCTGAAAATGGGGTGCGATGGTTTTCGGGTTGATATGGCAGGCTCCCTTGTTAAGAATGATCAGGAAGGAAAGGGAACTATCAGGCTGTGGAAAAAGGTAAGGACATTTCTGGATGCAGAATTTCCGGAAACTGCTATGATTTCTGAATGGGGAGAACCGGATAAATCTTTAGAAGGTGGTTTTCATATGGATTTTCTGCTACATTTCGGACCTTCTCATTATAATGATCTTTTCCGTTGTGAGAGTCCATTTTTTTCTTCTGAAGGAAAAGGAGACATTTCAGAATTTGTATCAACATATGAAGAGAATTACAGGAAGACCAATGAGAAGGGACTGATCTGCATCCCATCCGGGAATCATGATATGGACAGACTGGCAAGAAGATTGAAAGGTATTGAACTGAAAATAGCTTTTGCATTTCTTCTTTCCATGCCGGGAGCTCCCTTCATTTATTATGGAGACGAGATCGGAATGAATTATGTGGAAAATCTGATTTCTGTGGAAGGTGGATACGGGAGAACCGGATCCCGTTCTCCTATGCAGTGGGATAGCGGACTGAACAAAGGTTTTAGCAGCGCTGCACCGGAAAAGCTTTATGTGGCAATGGATCCCTCCGAAGATGCACCGACTGTGGAGAGCCAGCTTGCAGATCAGAATTCTCTTATAAATGAAATCAAGGAATTGATAACACTTCGGAAACAGCATGCAGCGTTACATAATAGTTCAAAAATAGAGTTCGTTTTTGCACAGAAGAATGAATATCCGCTGGCTTATGTCAGGAGCAACGCAGATGAAAAAATACTGGTAGTAATCAATCCTTCTGACAGAACAAAGAGCTTTTCCTGTAATTATAAACCAAGAAGGAAATGCTATCATATCAATGGCGATATTACGGTAGAAAACGGTGTGATTACAGTACCGGGAAATACAGCAGTGTTTTATCAAATATGACATAGATACGACCATAACTATAACCATAACACTATGGTTTTGGCAGGCTCAGTTCAGAAATAATCCCTCACATTTGATTGAGTATATCAAACGTGAGGGATTTTTTCTTTATCACTTGTCACATTTCAGACAATTTCTCATTAGTTTCTGGTGTTTTCTTACATATTCAATTTCATCACACCAATGGTCAAGATTAAGTCTTCTGTTTCCTTCGAATTCAGAGCAGATAAAGCCATGATATCCGCCTTCTTTTAAAGCCTTGAAGATTCTGGGATAATCCATATTATCTACCTGACCATCTTTGTCAATATCATAAAATTTGCCATGACAATAGATAATCTTTGGTGCATATTCTTTCAGCTTATCATATGATCCGACAGTTTTTACGAATTTTACAGATTCATGATATGCAAGCTCACTATAATCAAGATATTTTTTATCATGCTCATTCAGAAGCATTCCCTCAAAATCACCTTTTATTTCATCAAAGCTAAATTCCTTTCCGGAAAAATATGCTTTTCTCTGCTTCTCTCGGAGGTGTTCCAATACTTCTCTGGTACAGCCATAATGAATGCACAGTTCTATATCTGCAGTGCTCATACAAAATTCATAGGAACTAAAATCGGCCTGTAGTCCTATATATGGAATACCAAGTCGATCAGCGGGTTCCAGATATGCCTGCTGTACTGGATCTTCAATACTGGTTGGCGAATGACATTCGATTGCCATGATAACATCACATTCCTGTGCAATTGGAAGAAGGCGTTCCGCAATTTCAGGTGTAGTCAGTTTATAGGGACTGATTTGTGTACCGATGTGCGCGTCATGCAGAAGACGAATATATTTGCATCCCAGTTTCTGAGCAGCTTTAAGATACATAACACCACGTTCATACATTTCATCATCACTAAGCTGCTTGTTGTGCCACATTGCGCGGTCTGAAAAATGATCAAGACAGACTGGCTGAATTTGATAGCGCTCTTGAATTCCCTGCCACCAATCTACAAAAGAGTCACTGATATAAGGCCAGTCAGGTATCATTGCATCTCCAAAAATTTCAAATCCTTCAGCCCCTGAACCTGCAGCAGCGGCAATACATCCTTCCAAGTCGTGTTTTCCAAAATAATAATTATCCTGATAACTATATAGAGATACTCCAAGTTTGATATTATTTGATTTCATTCTTTTCTCCTTAGGCAAATGTCAGGTCTTTTTCACAAACCGATACCATCGTCGGTGTATAACTTCTTCTTGTTCCGAGTGTGAGTGCTACATGATGAATTCCCTGTTCTATTCCACCATCTTTACGAACAATTACACGAAGCAGCTGCCCAAAAGCCCAGTAGAAATCAGTTGGAAAATCATCTTTCAAAATATCGGTATAAGGGTATTCTCTGCCCCTGTGCTGGAGATACATTTCTTCCTGATTAACTTTTTTTCCATCAACAACCAGTTCAATCTGATCAATGCAGCATAAAGGCAGACCTCTGTAGTAATTAATTTTCAAATTTACTGCATAACCTGTTTTCCTGCCATGTTCCCACACGGATCGGCAGCCAATGTCTGTAAGAATATGCGTATCGTACATTTTTTCTCCTTTTCCATATTTCTGTTTTTATTTACTTACTTTATATTAAAATAAATCTTGATTTTTCCAATAGATATAAGTACCATGTTGATGGACAATTCAACGATTATGTGTGGAGAGAAAAAATGGAAATTGTATTTGTAAGTAAAGCAGCTCGAATGTATAAAACCTATCCCGATCACTGTCATAAAACCTGGGAGATTATTTATTCTACAGAGGGAACAGGAACAGCAGTGATTGAAGGTGTCGAATATCCATTTAAAGCGGGAACAATATTTTGCATTCCGCCTGAAAGCATGCATAGAAAGTGTGCCGAAAATGGATATAGAGATGACTGTATTTTTCTTAAAGGATTTGTTCCTGTTACCACAGGAGTCACAGTGTGTGAAGATGATGCAGAGGGAAGCTTTTATACCCTTTTCCGGTTACTTCATGCTACATATACAAAAAAAGGATCAGGTTATGCAGAAGTATCTGCGGCACTTGGCCTGGCAATGGTGGAGTATTTAAAAAGCTGGTGCGGAGATGAGGTAAAGAGAAATTCTGTGGTAGAAGAATTTCAAAAAATACTGATTGATCATTTGTCAGACAGTGATTTTAAATTAAGCAGTGAGATGGAAAAAACTGGTTATAGTATTAATCATTTTCGGAAAATTTTTAAGGAATGTACAGGTACAACGCCTTTGAATTATCTCGAAAAAGTAAGGATTGAACATGCCAAACAGCAAATCCGCATCCAGCAAAATGTTCTTACACTGAAAGAGATTGCCGAAACATCAGGCTTTTCGGATCCTTACTATTTCTCCCGTGTTTTTCACAAATGTGAAGGAATGAGTCCCAGTATTTTTTTAAAAAAAGCTGTCAGAGACAATGATATGAATGTAAGTCTCAATAGAATTGGAACATCATACATTTGAAGTTTTTTGTGGGACAGAGGATATTATAAATTTTTAATAAAACCGTTAGCACTCACCACTTGACAGTGCTAACAACAAAGACTATTGTGATAATATAATCAACCTAAAAATCCTGTCATCATTCAGAGAAAGGGGATGATACAATGAATATATCTAAATTCACACAAAATTCCATGCAGGCCGTTCAGAACAGTGAAAAGCTTGCCTATGAATATGGAAATCAGGAGATTGAGCAGGAACATCTGTTATACAGTCTGCTTACCATTGAAGATAGTCTGATACTGAAACTGATTGAAAAAATGGAGATTCAGAAGGAATATTTTATTGACCGGGTTCAACAGGGAATTGAGAAAAGAGTTAAGGTGCAGGGTGGACAGGTGCATGTTGGTCAGGATCTGAATAAGGTTCTGGTGTCAGCCGAAGAGGAAGCTAAACAGATGGGAGACGCATATGTCTCAGTTGAGCATCTTATGCTTTCTATGATCCATTATCCGAATAAGGAAATCAAAGCTATTTTTCATGAATTCGGAATAACAAGGGACAGATTCCTGCAGGCACTTCTTACTGTTCGTGGCAATCAGAAAGTGACCAGCGATAATCCGGAAGTGACTTATGATACTCTCGCAAAATATGGCGAGGAGTTGGTGGAACAAGCCAAAAACCAGAAACTTGATCCAGTCATTGGAAGAGATAATGAGATACGGAATGTTATTCGGATTCTTTCCCGTAAAACAAAGAACAATCCTGTTCTGATCGGAGAGCCTGGTGTTGGAAAAACAGCAGTGGTGGAAGGACTGGCACAGCGTATTGTCAGAGGAGATGTGCCGACAGGACTTCAGAATAAAAAAATTTTTGCTTTGAATATAGGATCTCTGATTGCCGGAGCAAAGTATCGGGGAGAATTTGAAGAACGAATGAAGGCAGTGTTGGAAGAAGTTAAGAATTCTGACGGTGAGATCATTCTATTTATTGATGAACTCCATACTATCGTGGGAGCAGGTAAAACGGAGGGGTCTCTGGATGCGGGAAATATGCTCAAGCCAATGCTGGCGAGAGGGGAACTGCATTGTATTGGTGCAACCACACTCAAGGAATACAGAGAGTATATAGAAAAAGATGCGGCACTGGAACGCCGGTTCCAGCCGGTACTCGTTGAGGAACCTTCTGTGGAAGATACCATCTCTATTCTGCGTGGACTGAAAGATCGCTATGAAGTATATCATGGTGTGAAAATATTGGATAATGCGCTGGTTAGTGCGGCGATACTTTCTGATCGTTATATTTCTGAACGGTTTCTTCCAGACAAAGCTATTGATCTGGTGGATGAAGCATGTGCCCTCATCAAGACAGAGATGGATTCTATGCCTGCTGAGCTGGATGAACTGAGCCGTAAAGTCACACAGATGCAGATCGAAGCGGCTGCGTTGAAAAAAGAAGAAGATCATCTGAGTCAGGAACGTCTGGCAGATCTTCAGAAGGATCTGGCAGAGCAGAAAGCTGAGCTGGATAAAAGACTGGCACAGTGGAACAATGAAAAGCACTCGGTAGATAATCTGTCAAAGTTACGGGAACAAATCGAAAGTATGAACAGTCAGATAGAGATAGCACAGCGTGAAGGAAACTATGAAAAAGCAGGAGAACTTCAGTATTCCAGGCTCCCAGCACTGAAAAGGCAGCTGGAACAGGAGGAAGAGGCAGTTAAGAAAAAGGATCTGTCCCTTGTACATGAGTATGTTTCAGAAGACGAAATTTCAAAAATTGTCTCCAGATGGACAGGCATTCCGGTTTCCAGATTAAGTGAAAGTGAACGCAATAAGACGTTGATTCTTGATCAGGAATTGCATCGCAGGGTAGTTGGGCAGGACGAAGCTGTGACAAAAGTGACAGAAGCTATTATTCGTTCTAAAGCCGGCATCAAAGATCCAACGAAACCAATCGGGTCATTTCTGTTTTTGGGACCTACAGGAGTGGGAAAAACGGAACTGGCAAAAGCTTTGGCAGCCAATCTGTTTGATGATGAGAAAAATATTATTCGAATCGATATGAGCGAGTATATGGAAAAATTCTCTGTATCCCGCCTGATCGGAGCACCTCCCGGATATGTCGGATATGAAGAAGGTGGTCAACTGACTGAAGCGGTCAGAAGAAAACCTTATTCTGTTGTACTATTTGACGAGATCGAAAAAGCACATCCTGATGTGTTCAATATTCTGCTTCAGGTGCTGGATGACGGGAGAATCACAGATTCACAGGGCAGAACCATTGACTTTAAAAATACAATTCTGATTATGACCTCAAATATCGGTGCGCAGTATCTTCTTGAGGGAATTGACGCAGATGGAAAAATCAGTTCATATGCGGAAGCAGAAGTTATGGAAGAACTGAAAAATCACTTCAGACCGGAATTCTTAAATCGACTGGATGAGACAATCATGTTTCACCCGCTTACCAGATCAGATATCAGTGGCATTATCGGACTGATTATTAATGATCTCAATAAAAGGCTTGCAGACAGACAGCTGAAAATAGAACTTTCAAAGGAAGCAGGGGAGTTTATTGTTGAAAATGCGTATGACCCTGTGTATGGTGCCAGACCACTGAAACGTTATATTCAGAAACATGTGGAAACCCTGACAGCCAAACTGATCCTTTCTGATGC
>Ga0302210_10001095_pt1 | contig 11689 bp, 7 predicted proteins | sample II_Fen_E3_2_FD_198793 | JGI IMG/M metagenome (GOLD analysis project Ga0302210, IMG submission 198793) | Peat permafrost microbial communities from Stordalen Mire near Abisko, Sweden - II_Fen_E3_2 | ecosystem: Environmental > Terrestrial > Soil > Wetlands > Permafrost | place: Sweden: Abisko... | reverse complement strand
TGTAGTTGCAGATCCTGTAGTTATAGATCCTGTAGTTGCAGATCCTGTAGTTATAGATCCTGTAGTTGCAGATCCTGTAGTTATAGATCCTGTAGTTGCAGATCCTGTAGTTATAGATCCTGTAGTTATAGACCCTGTAGTTGCAGCTCCTCATATTACGGAAACACCCGATGAATTTGTTACTGTGGAATGGTCTCAAATTGATGAAGGTCTCGTTGAGGTAGCACCAACTGCGCCGGAAAATTCAGCAAAAACCACATATAACCTACCCGCTCTTATTACGGTAACAATAAAGGAACAAATTAAAGCTGCTATAGAAAAATGTAAGCTAGCTGAATTAGACACTTCACTTCAACAGCTTACTTCTTTGGATTCTCTGCTTGATTATGCTTATGCACAAAACATGCAACATAATTATTCAATTGCTATTGCAGCTTTCCAAAAGGCTTTACATAAATACAGCAGTGACAGCTATGCACCTTTTATCATTATCGAATTGGGAAACATCTATAAAAGCATTGGGTCTTATGATGAAGCACTTGCTATTTATGCAAAAGCATTTACCATACCTGCGGTTTCAGTCGATAACGTAGTAAAAGAAAATTTTCAAATGAATATTGATTATCTACGTATCATAAAAGCGATTCTAAGCAAACATAGTTGTCTTAGAACGCCATTCAGTCAAATCTCACAAAACATTATGCAGGAAATAGAAATGACGTTCCAAGATGAACACAAAAAAAACAGGCATTATAATAACTAGGAGGACGATTCATGAAAAAAAGTGTAGAAATTTTAGGTTTACCCATTATTAGCATCACCGAAGGTCGTGAGCTCGGTATTAGTAAATCCCTGTTGATGGATGCAGCAAATGGCCGCGTCTCAGCATTAATTATTGAAGATGAAGACTGGTATCGTGGTGTCAAATTATTACCTTACGAATCCGTCATCGCTATCGGTGATGATGCTATCACAATTATCAGCAGTGAAAATATTTTAAAATTAAATGAAGCTACTGAATATGAACCTTTATTGGATGCCAATGTACGTGTAATTGATACAAAAGCAATTACCAAATCCGGCAGCATCCAAGGTAAAGTTACTGAAATATTTATTGATGATGATGGACGAATCGCAAAATGCGAAATCAATTCTGAACATCCTGAAAATGCTGGTGAAGTAAAAGAAATCACCGCTGATCAAGTATCAATTTTTGGTAAACAAGTTACCATTATTGACAGTAAAGTACCCGAAAAAGGTGCCAAGCTCGTCGGTACAGAAAAAAAAACTGAATTTAACAAAATAGAAGCAAAACCAACCGAAAAAGCTGAATCTAGTGCATCAACTGAATCTGTTGCACCAACAATATCAGAACCTGAAGCAGAACCTGCTAAATCTAGTGCTGACAATAAAGCTGCTGAAGAAAGACATCGTCGTTTTTTACTTGGCAAAAAAGCTGGTCGCCGCATTACAACAGATAATGGTATTGTGATTGTCGAAGCTGGTGCGGACATCACTGAAGAAGTATTGCAGAAAGCGAAATTGGCAAATAAGTTTGTTGAGCTTTCCATGAATGTGCAATAACGTATTACATTAAGAAAGCCCCTGCTGATTCACGCAGGGGCTTTCTGCTTAACAATGAGTAAAGGGAGGGCTTTGTATTTTTCTCAAAAAGTTTAATCTATCGAAACGCCAAACTACGATTCTGCTTTTTTTTGCTATCATCCTTGTTTTTTCTACGATCTCTATACTCACCTCCGCTCTGGTATTAATAAATTCAAACCGCATCAGCTATGGGGTAAGCGTAAATGATGTACCTCTCAGTGGACTAAGCAAAGAAGCAGCACTGGAAAAGCTAACGCAAACATATGAAAAAACAACTGAAGCACCAGATCTTGTACAATTGGACTACCAAGATCAATCCTGGCAGATCCATCCTCAAGATATTGATTTTAACGTCGATATGAATGCTACAGTTGATAAAGCCTATTCCATTGGTCATAACGAAAGCATGCTCCAAAGTTTCATTGATCGTGCTGACAGCGCAATCAACGGCAAAGAACTAACGGCCACGGTGAGCTATGATGAAAGCAAGCTGAAAGCCGTCTTACTAAATATAGCTAAAAAAACAGACCATCCCAGTAAAAATGCAGAATGCAATCTCAGTGCAAAGGGAGAACTGTTAATTACCCCTGAAGTACCGGGGCAAGTCCTGCCAATTGATGAGATTGCTGATGATCTCCAAAAATTTATTTATACGTTAGATTTACCAAAATCAATACGCTTAACCTTGACTGAATCACCCCCACGAATAACCGCCAAGGATTTAAAAGGTATTGATACCATACTCAGTTCCTATTCAACTAAGTTTAACAACGGTAACTATAATCGCAGTGAAAATATTCGCATTGCTGCTGCAAGCCTGAATCATATACTCAGCCAACCAGATGAAACCATCTCCTTCAATGCTTTGACAGGGCTTCGTCTAGCTGAATCTGGATACCAGGAAGCACCCGTTTTGATTGATGGAAAATCGGTTCCAGATATCGGCGGAGGTGTCTGCCAAGTAAGTTCTACATTATACAATGCCATTTTATTAGCTAATTTAAAACCAGTTGAACGCACTTCTCATTTTTATCCATCTGCTTATGTTCCGATGGGACTTGATGCCACGGTTGCAGATCATCTGCTTGATTTTAAATTTCAAAACAATTTGAAACATCCAATCTATATTATCACACAAGTCAGCCAAGGAATATTATCGATTTATATAGCTGGGAACCATGAAGATTTTAGCCCTTACAAGATAAGCCTACAGTCAATCATCGATAAAACCACACCACCAGCAATTACATTTAGTTATGATAAAACCTTGCCAACAGGAAGGCGTATCACCGTCGACAACGGCAAAACAGGATACACAGTATCCGCCTATCGACTCAAGCTGCAAAATGGGCAAGAAATAGAACGTGAATTTTTGCATACGGATACATATTCACCAGAAAACAAAGTTATTCTTATTGGCACAAGATAAAAATGTACATAGAAAAAGCCCAGCAAATGAAAAACATCATTCAGCTGGGCTTTTTCTATAAAATATGAATTACGACAACAATAACATGAAAATTGGAATTGTCACAATGGATAATAGTGTACTTGCTGAAACAACCACGGTCGCATATTCTGTATCCGTCTTATAAAAGCTCGACAAAACGACAATTTGTATCATTGCCGGCAAAGATGCCATAATCACGAACACTTTATACATGAGTGCCGGAATCGGAATAAAATAGGCAACCATCATGATACTGAGCGGACTAATAACAAAACGCCCCAATAATACCCAGAGCAAGTCTCGATTCAAGCGAATTTTTTTTAAATCCATACCATACAACGTTATCCCAATCAAAATCAGTGCCAGTGGGGTTGTCATATTTCCTAAATATTGCACGGCATTTAAAATGAAAGCTGGAATCTGAATGTTTAATAAAATAAATATAACAGCCGTCAAAAACCCGATAATTGGTCCAGAAAAAATTCGTTTTACGGTGGAACGACTAAATAATTTTACTTTTGCTTGTCCAGAATCTCCACTTAATGCATAATTACCAATCGTCCAAAAGAATGTCGTATTTGCGAAAAAATACAGTAATGTATAAGGTATCGCTTTTTCACCAAAAAGTGCTAAAGTTACTGGTAGTCCAATAAAAATAGAATTTGATGTTGTAAAAGCTGCATGAAAAATACCAATATGTTTTTTATTGATATGTAACAGTCTACCTAAAAATAAACTCAAGACAAAACAAACAATCATTGATAAGAGCGGCACAAGAGCACCATACACTAAATGTATCAATTCATCACGATGAAAAGCATGTACTAAACTATAAAGTAAAAACAACGGTAATGAAACATAATTCACCAATTTAGGTATAATCGCTTTTGTTTCTGGAGTAAACCATTTTTTATACGCTAACATATAGCCAACTAATCCCATTAAAATAAGTGTCAATACGCCCTCAATTGCCTGTATTAAAACCATTGTATCCCTGCTTTCTTTTTTCCAACCATTATATTTCAAAGAAAAATTCGTATATCCTTTTATTTTTCATTTTTAGAAAAAACCAAAAAGCGAAAAAATCCCGTCATATATTCCACCGCAAAATGAAAAAAAGTTGAATCCTGACGGAATGGAGTCATCTGCCACTAAATCAATCCGGTTTACTTCTTGACCATCATATAATATAGAAACATAACCTACGACGGTGTCTTTTTGTACAGGAGCATTTACATAACGATCTGCCTTGATGTTAATTGAAAATCGACTGCGATCGTCTCCTGATATTGGATACAGAATGTCCTCTTTCGGATGTGCTGTCAACTGATACGTTTTACCGCCATGCACGCGAATATTCTTTACAACTTCCTCTTTGGCAAAAGCTCGCACCATTTTCAAATTGTTAAATCCATAATCCAGCAGCTTCGTTGCTTCAATAAATCGTTTATCATCTGCTGCATGCATAATAACAGCAATCAGATTCACTCCATTACGCTCAGCCGAAGCAACCAAACACTCGCCGGCGGCCTCCGTATACCCCGTTTTCATCCCATTTGCTCCAGGATATAGACCTAAAAGGTCATTGGTATTTTTAAATTTTATTTTTTTAGTAGGAGGAACCTTCCATTGAATTTCTTTTTCTTTCGTACCAACAATTTCTCGAAAAACAGGGTTTTTGTAGCCATATGCAGCAATGCGCGCCAAATCATGTGCCGTTGAATAATGGTCAGAATCTGGCAGACCGCTTGAATTCGCAAAATGGGTATTTGTTGCACCAATCGTTTGCGCTTTTTCTGTCATGTATGCAGCATAATCCTTCACAGAACCAGCCAAATAATCAGCAACAACTACGGTGGCATCATTCCCCGATGCCAGCATCATTCCGGTCACAAGATCCTTCAAGTTCAGCTGATCATTCGTCTCTAAATGCATGGAAGAACCTTCCGTAGCTGCCGCTTTTGCATCTACGGTAATTGTATCGTCAAGATTTCCATTTTCAATAGCTAAAAGCAGCGTCATCATTTTTGTTGTACTAGCTGGATATTGCCTAGACTCCGCATTTTTTTCATAAATCACTTTACCGGTCGAAGCTTCGATCAAAATCATCGATGTCGCAGTCATATCATCTAACGACTGTGGGGTTTCCTCAGCAAAAACAGTTCTCCCCATAAAAAAACAAAGTATAAAAACTAAAAATATTCTCTTTGAAAAAAGCACATCTATATCCCCTTATCCTATCGCCAAACATTCTCATAAATGTCATTTTACCACTCCTAGTAAACTCCTGCAAATAATACAAAAAGCGAAGCATGACAGCAGATTGCCATTGCTTCGCTTTTTGTATCGTACTTTATTGATTTATCATAATTTTGTGGGGGACAAATTCACGATAAACTTTTTGCCAAATAGTTTAAACAGCAGCCAATGCCTGTGCTAAATCATCGATAATATCATCAATATGTTCCGTACCAATCGACAGACGGACTGTGTTTGGTTTAATACCACTAGCCAAAAGTTCTTCACTATTCATCTGTGAATGGGTCGTACTCGCTGGATGAATAACCAGCGATTTCACATCCGCTACATTGGCGAGCAAAGAGAATATTTTTAAATGATCGATAAAATCTTGTGCTTCTTTTTCTCCACCTTTGATTTCAAAAGTAAAGATAGAAATTCCGCCATTCGGAAAATATTTTTTATAAAGTTCATGATCCGGATGCGAACTTTGCACTGGATGATTTACTTTTTCTACTTTAGGATGTTTACTTAAAAAATCAACCACTTTTAGAGAATTTTCAACATGCCGTTCTACGCGCAACGATAACGTTTCAACACCCTGTAATAATAAAAATGCATTAAACGGTGAAAGAGTTGCACCTGTATCTCTAAGGAGCAGTGTTCTGATATAAATAACATAGGCTGGTGCACCTACATCTTTAGCAAAACTCAACCCATGATAACTTACATTTGGTTCAACCAAATGCGGAAATTTACCGGAACCAATCCAATCAAATTTACCGCTGTCAACAATAATACCACCAAGCGTTGTACCATGCCCGCCAATGAATTTGGTTGCTGAATGGACAACAATATCTGCTCCATATTCAAAAGGTCTTAATTGGTATGGTGTGGCAAAAGTGCTATCAACAACAAGAGGAATTTTGTGTTTATGAGCGATTGCGGCTACAGCAGCAATATCAATTAAATTTGCATTTGGATTACCAATGGATTCAATAACCACAGCGCGTGTATTTTCTTTGATAGCATCTTCAAATACCTGCACACCTTCGGTTGGATCAACAAAAGTAGTTTCAATTCCACGATCGGGAAATGTATGTTCAAATAAATTATAAGTACCACCATAAATTGTGGTGGCCGCAACGATGTGCTGACCATTATGAACTAAGGCTTGCAATGCATATGTAACAGCAGCAGCCCCCGATGCCACAGCAAGTGCTGCCACACCGCCTTCAAGAGCAGCAATTCGTTTTTCCAATACATCTTCTGTAGGATTTGTAAGACGTCCATAAACGTTGCCAGCATCTCTTAATCCGAAACGATCCGCAGCATGCTTGGAATTATGAAACACATAAGATGTCGTCTGATAAATCGGTACGGCTCTTGCGTCCGTTGTCGGATCTGCTTCTTCTTGACCTACATGTAATTGCAGTGTTTCAAACTTGTACTTTTTTTCTTCGCTCATAATAATCTGCCCCTTTTCCTCTTATATCCTCAATATTTTCGGATAATATCTTCCACTCTTATTTCCTTAAACATATATGACTAATATGTTTACAATTATATAGTCCGTTTCAAGATATGTCAATAGTCTTTGTAAAAAAATATTTCATTTCATTCTTATTTTATGTGCATTTGTTTTTAATATAAATATTTCGCAGAAAAAATTGGTACAGTTTTTACTGTACCAATTTTGAATCAACCTATTTTTCTTTATTTTTTTTGACGCGAAACCACGCTGCATACATGGTCGGCAAAACCAATAAAGTAAGAATTGTTGCCAAGAACAATCCACTGGCAATTGCTACTGCCATCGGTCCCCAAAACGTATTACGAATTAAAGGAATCATGCCTAAGATAGCTGCGGCTGCTGTAAGCATGATTGGACGAAATCGCAAAACTGCCGAGTCAATGATTGCATCCCATTGTTCTTCACCCTCGGCAATATGTTTTTGGATTTGATCAATGAGAATTACCGCATTCCTAATAATCATGCCACTCAATGCTAAAATACCAAGTTCAGCTACAAACCCCATAGCTTGGTTTGTGATGAGCATACCAAGACTTACACCAATAAGGCCCAACGGAGCTGTCATAAGTGTCAAAAACATCAAGGACATACTTCTTAGCTGGAACATCAATAAGGTTATGATCGTAATGAGCATAATCGGAATTGGAACCATTAGGAATTTCATGGAATCATTACTATTGGCTAAAGCGCCATCAACATCAATTGAATAACCCAACGGCAGATCTGCACGAATGGACTGCGTCGCTGCATAGACCTTCTGCGTTTCATCGTTGGCTGTACCAGAAACAATATTCGCCCGAATGGTAATTGTCGGTTCTAAATTGCGCCGCCAAATTAAACCATCTTCGGCATCATAGGTTATTTTTGCAATCTGTGCCAGTGGTACATAACCAGCTTTACCAAGATAAATTGGAATGTCTTTAACTTTTTCTAAATCGGAACGATCATCATCTTTTAGTTTAAACACAATATCAATCGTTCTATCTTTTTCATAATACTCCGCCACGGATGCTCCCGAAAGCTGTGTATATAAGGTTTTTGATAAATCTTCTCCCGTAATGCCAAGATTACGAAGTTTATCCTGATCCACCGTAAGATGCATCACCTTACTTTTTTCATTCCAATCATAATTAATCTGCTCAATATTCGGATTTTGCGCCATTTGTTCACTAACTTTGCCAGCGATTTCACGAACTTTTTCATGATCATAGCCAGAAACTCGTAGCATAATTGGATAAGCTGCGGGCGGACCTGTTTGAATGAATTTTATATTACCACGAACATTGGGAAACTTTGTATCGAGTTGTTCATTGATTTTCGCGGTAAGTGCCTTACGCGATTCAACATCTTTCGACACAACGACAAATTGAGCATAGTTTTTCGCTGGCAAAACAGGTTCCGTCGTCAAAACAAAACGTGGTGCACCTTCACCCACATAATAGGAATAATTTTTGATATCACCGGTTTCTTGATCGAGAAAAGCAGCAAAACGTTTTGCTTCGTTTTCTGTTGACTTGATGGATGACCCTTCCGGCAAAGTCATTTCCACAATAATTTCTGGACGCAGGGATGGTGGAAAAAATTCCTGTTTGATAAACTGCATCATATAAACAGAGATACAAAAACTTGCGAACGTCGCCCCTAAAATCAGTTTGCGATGATCCAAACACCAAATGAGAATTTTTTTAAATATTTTATAAAATTTACTTTGATAAGGATCTATTTTGCCATCTTCTTTTTTATGAACCTTAACTTTAATCAATTTATAGCCAAATAGTGGTGCCACCATAACCGATACTACCCAAGAAATAAGCAACGCTATCCCGATAACCGGAAACAATGCCTTGGTAAACTCTGCTGCCATTCCCTTCGAAAAAGCGACTGGTATAAAACCAGCACACGTAATCAAGGTACCAGTTAGCATTGGCATAGCCGTTGCTGAATAAGCATAACACGCGGCGCTAAAACGATCACAGCCTTCTTCTAGTTTAACGCTCATCATCTCAACCGCAATGATAGCATCGTCAACCAAAAGCCCCAACGCAATAATCAAAGCCCCCAGCGATACTTTCTGCAAATCGATTGACATAATCTGCATAGCACAAAAAACACCAGTCAAAACAAGTGGAATACAACAAGCTACCACAAGTCCCGTACGCCAGCCAAGACTCAAAAAGCTCACAGCCAAAACAATAATGATTGCTTCTCTTAGTGTACTTATAAAATCACTAATAGCTTCTTTAACAACGAGCGGCTGATCAGAAACTTGATTGATCTCCAGGCCCAAAGGTAAATCTTTTTTGACATTCGCAACAATATTATTTAAATTATCCCCCAGTGTCAAAATATTGCCGCCGGATTCCATGGATACAGCAATGCCAATGGCTTCCTGCCCATTATAAAACATTTTTGGTTCAGCTGGTTCAACATAACGTCGTTCCACGGTTGCAATATCTGCCAACCGAAATGTTTTGCCACTACCCCGAATCGGCAAATTGCGAATTGCTTCAATATCATCAAACATCCCTGTAACACGCATATAGACATTATCTGTTGATGTTTCAATCATCCCCGCTGGCGTCACTGCATTTTGTGTTTTTACAGTATTTGCAATCGTATTGGCATCAATGCCAAGTTCAGCCAATTTACTATTAGCAATTTCGATATAAACTTTTTCCGGTTGCTCACCGACAAGTTCTACTTTTTTTACATTTGGCGTTTGTAGCAAAAGGCGGCGAATTTTTTCTGCCTGCTGCCGCATTTCTTCATATGAATAGCCATCTGCTGTCATCGCATAAATCGAACCATATACATCATCAAATCGATCATTAAAATATGGACCAGCAACACCATCTGGCAAATCTTGTTTCATATCGTTGACAAGATTCCGAACCTCCAGCCAAGTAGATCGAATCTTATCCGAATCGACATCTTGACGCAGCGTTACATAAATAACTGATGACCCAGCCCGTGAATAACTTTTCACATAATCAAGTCCTGGAGTATCTTGTAATTTCTTTTCAATTTTATCTGTAATCTGCTCTTCCATCTGCGAGGCAGTTGCCCCTGGCCACGCAACATTGACAATCATTTGCCTAATAATAAATTCTGGATCTTCCATCCTGCCAAGTCTCATATACGAAAAAATCCCCATGCAAAATACAACAATAATGAAATACCAGACGAGTGTTTTGTTGTTTAATGAAATTTCACTTAAATTGAATTTTTTCATTGGTCGTCACCAGACATTAGGCGAACTTCCTGATTATCCCTCAATTTATGCACCCCAGCAATCACAACAACATCTTTATTTTTGAGCCCAGACGTTACCTTCACTTGATTATCACCAAATGATTCCACAGTAATATTCGTCAAATGAACGATAGAATCGTCACCAACTACCCAAACTTGCGGTTGTTCACCGGTCTGATAAATCGCTGATAAAGGCAATAAAAACAAATAATTGCTATCGGTTCCTGGAGCACTAACTGCATTCACACTTGCCGTCATCCCCAGCTGAATGTTATCCGGTGGGTTCAAAAGACTAATACGAACTTTGTAGGTACGAGCTACACTATCTGCCATAGGCGATACTTCCCGCACTTTCCCCTGTAGCTGCAAATGATTCATAGCCCAAAATCCAACTGTAACATCTTTACCGGCTGACATATCTTGGACACGATTTTCCGGCACGTTGATTTCAACTTCAAGTTCATTCGTTTTTATAAGAGTAAGGACACTCTGACCCGATGCTACAACCTGTCCCACTTCTCCATTTAAAGCGGATATTACCCCATCGCTATCGGCCATCAAATTCGTATACCCAAGTGAATTGCTACTTTGTGCATACTGTGCTTGTGCCTGCTGATAATCGGCCACTGCGGCATCATAAGAGGTTTGATATTGATCTATTACTGCTGCACTGATTGCCGCTTCATTATAGAGCTGCTGATACCTGGCAAGATTGGCCTGTGCTAACGTAAGTTTAGCCCGTGCTGCTTCAACTTGGGCTGCACTCATATTAACACTTTGGGCAACATCTTTCGTATCAAGCGTCATAAGTATATCGCCAGCCTTCACCCGACTACCAAGCTGCACATTCCGTGCAATGATCTTCCCACCAACCTGAAACGCCAAATTACTTTCATAGCGTCCACGGACTTCACCCGAATAATTCGACGACTCCGCTCCGCTCCCCAGTGAAACCATCTGTGTTTTTACCATAGGCGGCAATGCTTGTTCTTCTGCTTTTTTCCCGCAGCCCGAAAACAATATAATAACAACGAAAGCAATCAGCCACAAAGAATTATATTTATTTCGCATAAAAATCTCCTTTCAAATCGATTATCAATATGAAACCCCGTCCCACTTCTATCAATAAAAAAACATTATCCAACCGAGCTACGTTGCATTACGTATTTTATATACACCATTTCTGTCCACCTAATAGGCTAGATTCAATTTCTTTAATACGTTCTATATATATATTAAATTTTATCTAAATCAGCACTATACGCTCTTTGCGATAGATGATGGAACCCTTGTAAAACAATTTCCACTGTTTTCGGATCGAGTCCCGCACTCAAAAAATCAATCCAGCGACAAACTACATCACGAAGAAACGATTCCTGCTCATTGCCTTTTTCTGTTGTATAAAGTCGCTTTATCCGCTTGTCTTGTTCACCTTGTACGCGCCGTACGTAACCTTTCGCTTCCAAGGATTTAATTGTGCGTGCAACAACCGCTTTATCAACGAACATCAGCCCAGCCATATCCTCCTGACTTACACCCTCGTGGTCATAAAGATTTAAAATCAATACATATTCCGAAAATGTAATATCTAATGGTTCACAAGCTTTCAC
>Ga0302210_10001090_pt1 | contig 11724 bp, 9 predicted proteins | sample II_Fen_E3_2_FD_198793 | JGI IMG/M metagenome (GOLD analysis project Ga0302210, IMG submission 198793) | Peat permafrost microbial communities from Stordalen Mire near Abisko, Sweden - II_Fen_E3_2 | ecosystem: Environmental > Terrestrial > Soil > Wetlands > Permafrost | place: Sweden: Abisko... | reverse complement strand
TTGAATGGTACTCTCAACAATCGTTGTGCTCTTCTCTGCATTTCGCCCGATTTGCATACTGGTCGTACTGAGTTCATGCGACACTGAAGCATTCTCACTTGAAGAGTGTTTGGCATCGACGATGGTTTGCTCCAAGGTCGAAACGAGCGAGTTAAAGCTATCGGAAATATCTTTCAGTTCATTTTTCTTCTCATATTTGATTCGGAAGTTTAGCTCTTTCTCTTTGACGAACGTTACCATACTGTCACGGATAAGTGTGACGCCTCCGATGATGTTACTGCGAATCAACATTCCTAAAAAGAACAATCCTGTCATCGAGGCGATTGAGACAATCACGATCATCACCATGGCATTTCGTTTATCGACAGCCGCTTCGTCCGCGGATGCTTTTGCAAGATCAACGTTGTATTGCATATGATTTTCCAGAAGTGCATTTAAGGCTCGAAGATCGCTTGTGCCTTTATTGTACGTCGCCATCGCTTCTTCATTTTTATTTGCACGAGAGAGCCCTAAAACTTTTTCGAAAAGAGCATACGCCGTATTTAAAGCAACGACCTCTTTATCGTATAACTCTTTATCCTTAGCATCCGATATTAAAGACTCATATGCTTTAAAATTTTCTGCTACATTTTTCTTTAACGTCACAATGAGCTCTTCAACTTTGAGCATCTCTTTGTCATCTGTTTGAGAGATATGCACCCAAATATTTAAACGTAACCGATAATACTCTTGCATCATTTTAGTCAGTGTGGTAATGCTCGGTATAGAGTTTACATTACTGTAATTGGTCTGATCATACACACGCTCCATTTTAGTTGTGCTGATGCCAAAAATGAGGCCTGTACTTACAATAGCGATAAAAAGCATAACGATAAGCTGCCGAGAGATGTTCATTTGATACTCCTTGTGTCTGGTTGATTTTATTGTAAACTAACTATCCTAATAAAATATTAAAAATATTTTTTAGGATTTTTTTGCTTAATGATAGTGTACATTTGGAATGTTGCATTTGCGTTACATGTAATTAAAAAGAGGGGATAAAGCTATTTGCTTTATCCCCATTAACACGAGGAGTTTAGAGGAAAAACGCGGTTACGATTTAAATTGGTTCAACTTACCATTAAGATTCTCTGCCAATTTAGAGAGGTGATCTGCGGCTGAAGCGATCTCTTCAACACTTCTGGCATTCTCACTGGTGAGGGCGTTAATATTCGTCACCATAGAGACAATTCTATCGGTATCGCTTGCGATACGAATGGAGTTTGCTGCACTGGTGGTCACAGAGACAACACTCTCTTGCATCACACTGGTTGTTCCAAGAATAGTCTCTTCAACACCCGTTGAAACATCCGATAAACGTCTAATGTTTTTCGCATTTCTTCCCATTTGTTCAGAGGAGTCTACAATGGATTGAACGATAACATTAATCGTTGCATTAATCTCAGTCAGTGAGTTTTGGGTACGCTCGGCTAGTTTTCGTACTTCATCGGCAACAACGGCAAAGCCTCGTCCATGTTCTCCAGCACGGGCTGCTTCAATCGCGGCATTAAGCGCAAGCAGATTGGTTTGATCGGCAATATCGGAGATGACGGTGAGGATCTGTTTGACTTGTTCCGCATCGCTACTCATCTGCTCTAATTTAGAAGCCAACGCTGTTTCAGCTTCACTGGCTAAGCTTACTTCATTACGCAGACTGACCACTTCATTTTTAGCGTTATCGAGTCTTTGACCCGCTTCAGTGATACTTTTTTTCATTGATTCAGAGAGCATTGCTGTCTCTTGCACAAAGGTTTTAATCGTAGCAATCTCTTGAATGGTACTCTCAACAATCGTTGTGCTCTTCTCTGCATTTCGACCAATTTGCATACTCGTGGTACTGAGTTCATGCGACACGGAAGCATTCTCACTTGAAGAGTGTTTAGCATCGACGATGGTTTGCTCTAAGGTTGAAACGAGCGAGTTAAAGCTATCGGAAATATCTTTAAGTTCATTTTTCTTCTCATATTTGATTCGGAAGTTTAACTCTTTCTCTTTGACGAACGTTACCATACTGTCACGGATAAGTGTCACGCCTCCGATGATGTTACGGCGAATCATAATGCTAATGATAAATGTTGTGCATGCTACTGCTATGGATAATACAATCATAAGAATAGATGCAAAATTTTTATCTTTAACTGCTTTTTGTGCTTCATCATTTGCAAGTGTCACATTATAAGTAATATGCTCTTCTAATAATGCAGATAGGGCTGATAATTCTTTTTGTTTGCTCATCATTAAATCTTGCCCGTCTTCTTCGTGTTTTGCCTGTGAAAGTTTAATGACTTCATTCGCTAAATTAAAATATTGTTCAATTTGCTCTTTATCTTTCAATAAGAATTCTTTGTCTTTGTCATCAGAGACCAGTGATTCATAGCTTTTTAACGCATTTGTCAACTTCTCTTTTATATCGACAATCTTTTTTTCGATAGCAATTTTTAACTCTTTATCCTTACCTGCACCCAGATGTTGCCATAGATACAGTCTTAAACGTAAAGAGTCATCGAGTGCATGATTGAGAACAACGATACTTGGAATAGAATTGATATTACCATAATTCGTTTGCTCATACACTTTTTCCATACTTGAATAGCTAATGCCAAAAACTGTAATGACACCCATGATAGCGATAGAAAGCATCATGATAAGTTGCTTTGAAATACTCATACTAAACTCCTCATTTATTTGTTAGCAGAATCATAACAATCGTGTGTTGCAAATGCGTTACATTAAAAGGAGTCATAAAAATTATTTTACATGTAAAGCGTTAGAGAAGATCATGTTGGCGTCAATCAACACTCTGTGTAAAAAAAGGAAAAGGGATAAAGCTCTCGCTTTATCCCTAAAAAAGGAGTTTAGAGAAAAAACGCGGTTAGGATTTAAATTGATTCAGCTTACCATTAAGATTTTCAGCCAATTTGGAGAGATGATCTGCGGCAGAGGCGATCTCTTCAACACTTCTGGCATTCTCACTGGTGAGGGCGTTAATGTTGGTCACCATGGAGACAATTCTATCGGTATCGCTTGCGATACGAATGGAGTTTGCTGCACTGGTGGTCACAGAAACAACACTCTCTTGCATCACACTCGTTGTTCCAAGAATAGTCTCTTCAACACCCGTTGAAACATCCGATAAACGTCTAATGTTTTTCGCATTTCTTCCCATTTGTTCAGAGGAGTCTACAATGGATTGAACGATAACATTAATCGTTGCATTAATCTCAGTCAGAGAGTTTTGGGTACGCTCAGCTAGTTTTCGCACTTCATCGGCAACAACGGCAAAGCCTCGTCCATGTTCTCCTGCTCGTGCTGCTTCAATCGCGGCATTAAGCGCTAGAAGATTGGTTTGATCGGCAATATCGGAGATGACCGTGAGGATTTGTTTCACTTGTTCCGCATCGCTACTCATCTGCTCTAATTTAGAAGCCAACGCTGTTTCAGCTTCACTTGCTAAGCTTACTTCATTACGGAGACTGACCACTTCATTTTTAGCGTTATCGAGTCTTTGACCCGCTTCAGTGATACTTTTTTTCATTGATTCAGAGAGCATCGCGGTCTCTTGTACAAAGGTTTTAATTGTAGCAATCTCTTGAATGGTACTCTCAACAATCGTTGTGCTCTTCTCTGCATTTCGCCCGATTTGCATACTGGTCGTACTGAGTTCATGCGACACGGAAGCATTCTCACTTGAAGAGTGTTTGGCATCGACGATGGTTTGCTCCAAGGTCGAAACGAGCGAGTTAAAGCTATCGGAAATATCTTTCAGTTCATTTTTCTTCTCATATTTGATTCGGAAGTTTAACTCTTTTGCCTGCACAAAAGAGACCATGCTATCGCGAATAATATGAACACCTTGAATAATATTGCGACGAATGAGCATCCCAATAAACAAGAGCGCCGAAGCAGAAGCTATCGAAATTAAGACCATAACAATCGCTGCTTGTTGCTTTTCCTCTGCGGCATGATCTGCTGATATTTTTGCTAATTCAAAGTTGTATTTCATATGTACTTCAAAGACCTGCGTAAAGTTGTTGATGACCTCTTTATTATTTGCCATTAAAGCATTTAATTCCGTTTCTTTATTGGCACGAGAAAGGATAATCAACTGATTGAACATTTTAAAATAGGCGTCAACGGCCTCTTTATCTTTGGCTAAAAGTTCACTGTCTTTGGCATCTGAGATAAGTGCTTCATAGCTTTTAAGACCATCTTGCAAACTTTTAGTAAGAGACGGAATCGTCGCTTCTACTTTATCCATATTTGCTTTTTCTGTTTGTGATATATGTTGCCAAATGGTTAACCTTAATCGATACGCCACTTGCATAGCTTCATCAAGGACAAAAACACTCGGAAGCGTATTGATGTTGCTGTAATTTGTCTCTGCATACACTTGTTCCATTTTAATAAAACTGATCCCAAAGATCGTGAAAGTTGCTAAAATCGCAATGGCTAGCATGACGATAAGTTGTCTTGAAATACTCATCATAAACTCCTTTTTTTTTCTTAGGAGCATCATAACAAGCGTGTGTTGCAAATGCGTTATATTAAAAAGAGTCATAAAAATTATTTTACATGTAAAGCGTTAGAGAAGATCATGTTGACAGCAATCAACACTCTGTGCAAAAAAAAGAAAAGGGATAAAGCTCTCGCTTTATCCCCAAAAAAGGAGTTTAGAGAAAAAACGCGGTTAGGATTTAAATTGGTTCAATTTACCATTAAGATTCTCTGCCAATTTGGAGAGATGATCTGCGGCAGAGGCGATCTCTTCAACACTTCTGGCATTCTCACTGGTAAGAGAGTTAATGTTGGTGACCATGGAGATAATTCTATCGGTATCCGTGGCGATTCGTGTCGAGTTTGCAGCACTCGTTGTGACAGAAACAACACTCTCTTGCATCACAGTCGTGGTTCCAAGGATGGTCTCTTCAACACCCGTTGAGACATCTGAAAGGCGCCTAATATTTTTCGCATTTCTTCCCATTTGTTCAGAGGAGTCTACAATGGATTGAACGATAACATTAATCGTTGCATTAATCTCAGTCAGAGAGTTTTGGGTACGCTCAGCTAGTTTTCGCACTTCATCAGCAACAACGGCAAAGCCTCGTCCATGTTCTCCTGCTCGTGCTGCTTCAATCGCGGCATTAAGCGCTAGAAGATTGGTTTGATCGGCAATATCGGAGATGACGGTGAGGATCTGTTTCACTTGCTCGGCATCGCTACTCATCTGTTCTAATTTTGAAGCTAACGCTGTTTCTGCTTCACTGGCGATGCCTACTTCATTACGGAGACTGACCACTTCATTTTTAGCGTTATCGAGTCTTTGACCCGCTTCGGTGATACTTTTTTTCATCGATTCGGAGAGCATCGCTGTCTCTTGCACAAAGGTTTTAATCGTGGTGATCTCTTGAATCGTGTTTCCCACAATCGTTGTGCTTTTTTCTGCATTTCGCCCGATTTGCATACTGGTCGTACTGAGTTCATGCGACACGGAAGCATTTTCCGTTGACGATTGCTTAGCATCCACAATGGTTTGCTCTAATGTCGTTACCAAGGAGTTAAAACTCTCTACAATCTCTTTAAATTCATTCTTTTTAGCATATGTAATTCTAAAACTTAACATCTTGTTTTGTACGAACGTTATCATACTGTCGCGAATAATATGCACGCCTTCAAGAATATTGCGACGAATCATAATGTTGACACTAAAGACTAAAACAATCACTACTAAGGAAAGTCCAATCATAAGAGCACTCGCGTTATCTTTTGTAGTGGAGGCTTCATTTGCCATCATTGCTGACATGTCTTTATTATAGTTCATGTGATTACGCAGTGTTTCGCCAATCGTGGCTAAAAATGGTCTCTTTGCAAAGGCCAGTGTTCGCGCTTCTTCTTTTTTATTGGCTTTAGAAAGTTCTAAAAATTGATCCAATAGCGCATTGTATTGATTTAAAATTTCTTTATCTTTTTCGGCAAGCTCTTTGTCTTTTGCATCCGATATTAACGCAAAATAGGAGGTCATTTCTTTGTCTAATTGCACTCTTATATCTTTGATCATTGCGGCTGATTCATCCATTGACTTTTGATCGTTTGCAGATAAAAACTCAAAAGCATAGACTCTTAGATAGTAATAATCTTCCATAATTTCGTTTAGAATCAAAACGCTTGGTACCGTATTGACGTTACTGTAATTTGTCTTTGTATACACCTCACCCATTTTGTAATAGCTGATCATAAATACAGAACAAATCCCGATAATAGCGATTGTAAGCATGACGATAAGCTGCCTTGAAATACTCATCATAAACTCCTTTTTAATTTAGCAACACTATATCTACCAAGCGTTGTAAATGCGTTATATTTGAAAAAAAAGTAAAGAAGTTGTTTTACATGTAAAAATTTATAAAGTATGACGTTGGCGTTTTGCATCGCTTTTTGGGGGCAAGCCATACATACGAGCATACTCCCTGCTAAATTGGGATGGACTGGCGTAACCTACGTGAAATGAAGCGGTAGCCGCATCGACATGTTGCGACAAAAGTAACTTTCGCGCCATTTGCAGGCGAACTTTTTTTTGATATTGAATCGGTGTGAGTGTGGTTACATTTTTGAAATGGCGGTGAAACAATGAGTTACTCATGCCAAGACTATGTGCCATTTCGCTAATGCGCAACGGCTCTTCAAAATGGGTATTGATCTGATGAATTGCTTGCATAATACGGTACGCGTAACTCCCCATCGTTGAAAATTGTTTCATAAACATTTGAGGATGATGTTCTAACAAACGGTACAAAATTTCTTTCATGATAAGCGGTGCTAAAGAGGGGATCATTTTGGGTGTTTGAAGAAGGGATACTAAGCGTATCAGTGCGTCAAGCAGGGCATCATCCATGGTACCAATCACCACTGCACAATCGCATTTTTTAGTACATGTCGTTGAAAAAGTATCGCCAATTTCGCGTACCGCTTCCATAATTTCATCCATATTAAATGTAATTTTCAGTGCTAAATAGGGAGCCTCCACACTCGCTTCAATGATCTTTCCACTGAGCGGTAACTGTACAGAAGAGATCATATATGTTGAAGCATCATAGGTATAGATTTGCTCCGCTAAATGCACCTCTTTGATCCCACGAGCGATAAAATAGACCGAAGGCTCATACATCGAACAGGCAAATTCTGAAACCGATGACGTTTGAAAAAGCGTTAACGAATCAATGCTCGTTTGCACCACACCATCTTCACGTATGTACGATGTCAAATGCTCAATTAATTGATTTTGTTTGGAAGTACTCTGCATGAAAATCCTTTTACATGTAAAATCATATTGTACAGGAATAGGCAATAAATTTATCTGAATGGTCTAGTGACTTTTGAACCACTTACGTTACAATTAAATCAAGAAACACCAAATAGAGGAGATACAAAGAGTATGAAAGTAGTAGCCATTAATGGAAGTCCAAAAAACAACGGAAATACCGCACAGCTTATCGATACGATTGCACAAGAATTAGCCAAAGAGAACATCACCACAGAAGTGTTGCACATCGGCAACAAAACCATTCGTGGCTGTTTTGGCTGTGGCGCCTGTGCTAAAAACAAAGATGAGCGCTGTGTCGCCAAAGATGATGCGTATGTGAACGAGTGCATTCAAAAAATGAAAGAGGCAGATGGAATTTTAATTGGAACACCGGTGCATTGGGCGGGTATCGCAGGAACGATGAAATCCTTTTTAGATCGCGCTTTTTATGTCTCTTCCGCCAATGGCAATCTGTTTCGCCATAAAGTCGGTGCTAGCATTGTAGCCGTTCGTCGTTCGGGTGGTGTGAGCACCTTTGATGCGATGAATCACTACCTAACGTATGGTGAGATGATTATGCCAACAACGAACTATTGGAATGTTGCGCACGGAAGAGTTCCGGGGGAAGTGCATGAAGATTTAGAAGGTATGCAAATCGCACGTGTACTGGGGAAAAACATGGCGTGGACACTTAAAGTCATGGAAAATGCGAAAGCAAATAATATCATCGCTCCAGAACAAGAAGCAAAAATTATGACCAATTTTGTGCGTTAATCTTTTTACATGTAACGCACAATTTACTTACGCATCCCTCTAAAAAGGTGTGAAATGCGCGACCGTCTGCTGATCTCGATAGGGAAACTCGGATCGCTTGCGTGTCTCACATCTTCAATGGAGTAAACCGCTTGAGGGTTGTGAAGCGCAATCAACTCACGAACCCGCACGATGTCGGAACGTTTGATGACCGTAAAGATGATATTGACAGCACCGTTATTACCTTCGCCTTCCACAACCGTGACGCTATAACGAAGTGCACGAAGGGCTCCAACCAAAATCTGAGAGTCGCGCTTCGTGATGATACGCACAACGACCATACCGATGGCCAAACGATTTTCGATAAACATACCGATGTAATTTCCCAATGAAAAACCAACGGCATAGGCAATATAATTGATCGGATTGGTAAGATTTGCCATGACTTTTGAAATGGCGAGAAGCCAGATGGTAACTTCAAAAAATCCTAAAATAGGCGCCCAAAGTCTAAGCCCTTTGGAGACAAAAATAATGCGAAGTGTTCCAATGCTGACATCCGTAATACGCGCAAGGCAAATAAGCAACGGTATGCCATAAAGCGTAAACGCTTCGCTTTGGATGATGTCGTTCATGATTAGAGAATAATCTCTTTCACACGCCCAACTTCACCACTTTCCAAACGCACTTTGATGCCATGGGGATGGTTCGCTGAATTGGTCAAAATGTCTTTAACGACACCTTCGGTGAGCTTACCACTGCGTTGATCTTCTTTTAAAACAATTTGGACTTTAACACCTTTTTGAATGTTACTTCGACTTTGACCTGCGCTCATTTTTATCCTTCACATGGAGTCATTTTATACATTATACACTATTGCAGCGTCTTTGGTTTTCTTTACATGTAACGTTTAGGAAAGCTCCGTACATAACGCCAAAAAGGCTTCGCCATAGCGCTCAAACTTCACTTCACCCACACCGCTCACCTCTAACATCGCCTCTTTATCATGCGGCAGTTTTTCCGCCATCTCTTTGAGAGTTTTATCGCTAAAGACAACATAAGGAGGAATGCCATTGACTTTGGCAATCTCTGAACGCAAGGTTCGTAACCGCTCAAAAGTAGAGAGTTCAAATGTCCCCATCACAACTTTCGTCGCTTTTTTAGAGGCTTTTTTGTGCTCTTCTAAACGCTTAGCATGTATGCTCACCGATAAACGTTCTCTAATCACCTGAGCACCGTATTCACTCAGGCTCACCACACGGTATTCACCCACTTTAAGGGCACCCAGTTCCATCAATCTATCCCCGATGCTCAGCCACTGCGTTTTGGTTTTATCGCTTCCGATACCAAAAACAGAGAGGCTTTGGTGCCCGTTTTGGACGATCTTTTCATTGGTGGAGCCCATTAAAACATCCACAACGTATTGAAGTCCAAAACGCTGCCCTGTTCGGTAGACACTCGATAACAATTTAAGTGCTTCATGCGAAATATCCACACTCTGCTTCTCCCCATCAATACAGTTATCGCAACGCGTTGCACAAAGAGCAATCGTGTCATCAAAATAGGTCGCAATCTGTTGATGACGGCAGACTTGAGATGCTGCAAACTTGGCGATCGCATCGAGTTTTTCATACGCTACTTTTTGATACTCAGAAGCGGGTTGCTCGCTGATACGGCGCTTATGCTCCACGATATCGGAGGTTGAGAAAAGAAGCAAGGTCGAAGAAGGCAGTCCATCACGCCCTGCACGACCAATCTCTTGGTAATAGTTCTCAATGGTTTTAGGCAAAGACATGTGTGCCACAAAACGAATATTGCTCTTATCAATACCCATACCAAACGCCACCGTTGCGACAACTACGTCTATTTCATCGTTTAAAAAAGCGCGATACGTCTCGTTTTTCTCTTCCGTAGAAAGTCCCGCATGGTAAGCACGCGCGAGGATTTTGTGCGTTCCTAAAAACAGAGCCAAGCTTTCCGTCTCTTTACGCGTTAAGGTATAGATGATGCCGCTTTCGTTTTTAAAAGCACTTAAAAAACTCAAAAGTTGCTCACGCCCATTGGCATTGCGATACTCTGCTTTTATGACAAGATTGTCTCGCTCTACTTTGGCACGAATGATTAAAGGGTTTGAGAGACTTAACTGATGCAGAATATCGTGTTCAACGATCTTCGTTGCCGTCGCGGTAAATGCGGCAATCGGAGTTTGGGGAAAATAGTGTTTGAGGCGAAACAGTTGTCGGTAATCTTCTCTAAACTCATGCCCCCATTCGCTCACACAGTGCGCTTCATCAATGACAAAAAAGTTGATCGGTAGCGTTTGTAAGAAGTTTAAAAACGACTCCCCTTTTAAACGCTCGGGAGCTACATACAAAAGTTTGAGCTCACCTTTGCGACACGCTTGCATCGTCTCTTGTATCTCTTGGGGTGATTGCATTGAAGAGATCATAGCCGCTTTAATGCCAAAGGCAGAGAGTGCGGTGATTTGGTCGTGCATCAGTGCTAAAAGCGGTGAAATCACCACGCTCATACCATCCATCACCAAGGAAGGAAGCTGATAACAGAGTGACTTCCCTGCCCCCGTAGGCAAGATCATCATGATGTCTTTACGCGCTAAAATGGCATTAACCGCCTCTTCTTGATAGGCTCTAAAACTGTGGTGTCCGAAGACACTTTGAAGTATTTGGTATTTTTTATCCACTTACAGTTCTATCTCGTCTCTGTCTTCGCCATCACTATCAAACCACTCATCTTCGATAAAATCATTTTCAACAATCTGTGTGACTTCGCGTTTCATATAACGACCTGACGCAGTGACGGCGACTTCACCATTTGGCAAAATAAGCTCTCCCGTGCCTTCAAAAATGCGCCCTTTATCATGGGTCATACGCCCAACGACTTTCAGTTCTACATCGAGAGGTACAGGTTTTTTATATTTGAGCGTAAGCGCTATCGTCACGCCAAAGCTCTCCATCCCATAATGCGCCATAATCGCTCGACCAATCGTCTCATCCAAAATCGAGGCTGAGATACCCCCATGTAAAATGCCAGGGTAACTTTGCAAGTACGTATTGGGTGTAAAGTACGCCACAACCTCTTTGTTTTCAAGCTCGTAAAATTTAGTCCTAAGACCAAAGGGGTTTTCAATGCCACACACCAAACAGTTTTTGGAAATGTGCTGTTTCCCCGTTACTTTAAATTTCACTCTGCTACTCCATGCACCTTTTCAAGCTCTTTGCGCATTCTCGAATAGAGTTTCAGATCAACGATTTTATAGCTTTTCAAAAGCGCATCTAAGAGTGCTGCTTCAAGCTCGTTATGATCTTCTTTATTGTCTGGAACAATTTTATCTTTGACGGTACAGTTGTTGTAAAAATCATAAACATATTTCAAATCAACTTGATAATCCAAACGGTGTGTCAACTCATTTTTAAGCTTGCGTGTCTCATTCATAATGACAAACTCTTGCTCATTGATGACCTTTAACGCACGTAACTCTTCCAGCAATTTAAACTGTGTCATACTGCGAGAAGTACCAGGAATGAGCACTTCTGCCATAAATTCATAGTACGCTTCGACGGCCAATACCATCACATAAAGGTTTTTCCCGATGGGATTTTCCTCTTTCTCAATAAAAT
>Ga0302210_10001089_pt1 | contig 11725 bp, 5 predicted proteins | sample II_Fen_E3_2_FD_198793 | JGI IMG/M metagenome (GOLD analysis project Ga0302210, IMG submission 198793) | Peat permafrost microbial communities from Stordalen Mire near Abisko, Sweden - II_Fen_E3_2 | ecosystem: Environmental > Terrestrial > Soil > Wetlands > Permafrost | place: Sweden: Abisko... | reverse complement strand
GGCTCATTGTCGGGTTTACACTTTTGATAGATTCGTGTACAATTAGCTTATTAATCCCAATAGACAAATCAGGACACGATTAAAGGTTAAATCACAACGTGCTTTATTACAAGACTAGTACCGCTTTTACTTGTCCAGTATTTGTTCATTGCATCGAAAGATCCTAAAGAGACCCTCTTGAGGATTCAGAGAGCTAGACCTCAACCAACCCTCAACTAATCCTCAACCAATCCTCAACCAATCCCGTTATAATGCCAGTAACGAATAACTTAATATTTATCAAAAATTTTATGGTTTATAGGGGGTCAACCTGGAAATGATTTCTTATTATCAATCAAGAAGAATGTTGCAGGTTTTGGAATGGGATAAGTGTTTTCATTGTTCAAAATTAGATACAACAATAACCCGATAATCTTATTTTGATGTTGAAATAAAAATAACTGGAATGTATTCGGCCTTAATATTTAGCCTTTTAAACCATTATAAGCAAAAACAGGATGAGCCGCGTCATCCTGATAATTTTTTAAATAGAAAAGTTTCTAAGAATAAAAGGAATACAAAATTTGTAGGAAAGGAAATACATGAAAAAGGCAGGTAAAAAAGAAGGAACTTTTCTCTTGATTCTCAAAAGGTAAGAGATTCAATGAATTAAAATCTAAACTTATTCCTGTATCCGCTGTACAGAATTAATTTCCTTAATCTTAATAATGTTTTTACAAAGGTTGTTGATGTCTTCGGTGTCGTGAACATAGATATAGAATCGTCCAACAAAGATGCCATCATTGGTTTCAATGCTCATCTTGTTGATATTAACGCCATATCCTTCGGATATTACTTTGAGAATTTGTATCAGCACTCCTTTACGGTCAATTCCTTTTATCTCCAATATTTCGACGAACGATTGAACTTTATGGGTTGCCCAGTCTACTGATACAATCCGTTCGCCAAAGCTGCTCTTTAACTTTGCAGCAACAGGACATTGCCTTTTATGAACGATAATCATTTCCTTTTCATCCACATACCCCAGAACATCATCGCCCGGAATAGGACGGCAGCATTCGGCCAGTGTATAGGTTTTCCCAGCATTCTCTTCGGTGAGTTTAATAGACTTCTTACGATCCACTTTGCCATCAACAGGAACAGGAACAACTGCAGGTAGCTTGTTGCTATCGGAAGAACCTCCAAAAGGCATTTTAAGGTATTTTACAAATACATTCTGGCTCTTTGGTTTAAACACTATTTTAGCAATTTCCTCCAGATTGAGTAATCCTTTGCCTGCCTGAAAAAAGAGTTCATTTCGTTGTGTGAGGTTGTAATGGTTCAGAATGCGAACTATATTTTCATTATCGGGCAATAAATTGACGGAGACTAATGCCTGTTCAATCAGTTTTTGTCCTTCAACAACAAAAGCTTTTTCTTCTTTTTTAAATAAGTTACGGAGTCTGGTTTTAGCTTTGGCAGTAGTAACATAATCAAGCCATTCGGGCTGGGGAGCTTGTTTTCTGGAAGTGAGGATTTCTATCTGGTCACCACTGTTGAGCTTGTAGCTTAGCGGAACCAGTTTATGATTTACTTTGGCTCCAATACAATGATTTCCCAGGTCGGAGTGAACGGAATAGGCAAAATCAAGTGCAGTAGCGCCCTGGGCAATGGTTTTAATTTCTCCTTTTGGGGTAAAGACAAATATCTCGGAAGCAAACAGGTTGAGTTTGAATGTATCCATAAAGTCGATAGCATTCGGCTCGGGATGTTCCAGTAAATCTTTAATTGTTTTAAGCCATTTGTCCAGCTCCGATTCATCGGCTTCACCCGATTTATATTTCCAGTGAGCGGCAAGGCCCTGTTCGGCAATATCATTCATTCGTTCACTGCGTATCTGTACTTCCACCCAGCGACCCCGGGGTCCCATGACGGTAACATGCAATGCTTCGTAACCATTGGCTTTGGGCGTACTTACCCAGTCGCGTATCCGTTCAGGATGAGGCTTGTAGAGTGCCGTTATGGCTGAATACAGCATCCAGCACTGTTCTTTTTCATTCATCCCTTCGCGGGGCTTGAAAATAATACGTTCGGCCAGAATATCGTACACCTCGTCGAATGGGATATTTCGTGTTGACATTTTATGCCAGATGGAATATACCGATTTGATACGGGCACGTAACCTGAAATTATAACCCAGTTCTGTAAGCTTTTTATCAATGGGTTCGGAGAATTCTTTATAAAAGCGGTCGCGAGCATCCCTGTCCACCTCAAGCTTTGTTTCAATTTCTTTATAGGTATCGGGGTGTTCGAATTTAAAACTCAGGTCTTCGAGTTCTGTTTTAATCTGGAATAGTCCCAGCCGGTGGGCAAGGGGAGCGTAGATATATTGTGTTTCGCCGGCAATCTTATATTGCTTGGCCAAAGGCATTGAACCCAGGGTTCGCATATTATGCAGCCGGTCGGATATCTTGATAAGGATTACACGAATGTCTTCCGACATGGTGATTAATAATTTCCTAAAGTTCTCAGCTTGTTCTGAGGCTTTTTCACCAAATACACCTCCTGATATTTTAGTGAGGCCATCAACAATCTGAGCAATCTTAGGCCCAAACAGGTTTTCTATATCTTCAACCGTATAATCTGTATCTTCCACTACATCATGAAGCAAAGCCGAACAAATGGACGTAGATCCCAGGCCTATTTCCTTAACCACAATGCGTGCTACTGCCAGTGGGTGCATGATATAGGGTTCACCCGAACGACGTTTTATTCCTTTATGGGCATTCTTTGCGAAATTGAACGCTTTTGTGATAATCTCAATCTTCTGCCGATGGTTCGTTTTGCTGTAATCATCAAGCAGTGCTTCAAATTCATTTTGAATAAGATCATCTTCGGTTAAGGTGTCAAGTAGTGTGGACAGCATACATTTTCAATTATCAATTATCAGTCAACAGCGATCAGTCAACACAATCAGTCACCGTTATTAGTTAACAATGATCAGTCAGGATATGTTTTTATAAAACAATATAGAAAAGAAAACTTTTGAATTGTGTTGCAAAGATATATAAAATCAAGTTAGCCTGCAATTAACGGACAGCTGACGGTTCATCGTTGTTTTAATACCCTGCAAGCAACAATCCAATATCATTGGATGCAATGCCATAATAATTTCCAAAGAGACGGTTTACAAGTACGCCACCATAGATATAGGCACCATGCCTGAAACCGGCACTTTCGTTTATGGCCGAATCCACGCTTCCCGAATTCCCTATTTTCAGTAAAATAGGTGCAAAGATATTACTCAAAGCCATGGATGAAGTGCGCGCTACCCGGGCTGATATATTGGGGACACAATAATGGATTATTCCATGTTTTTCATATACCGGGTTTTGCAATGTGCGGCATTCGGAAGTTTCAAAACACCCGCCCTGATCCACACTCATGTCGATGATGATAGCTCCGGGTTTCATGGTCTTAACCAGTTCTTCAGAAACCATAAACCGTTCGGACCCGTTAATGTATCGTAGGTTTCCAATCACGGCATCGGCCGTTGACAAAGCTTTAAAAAGAACGGTTGGGTGTATTACCGATGTAAATACCTGTTGACCCAGGTAATGTTGAATCTTGCGGAGTTTATTTATGTCATGATCGAATATCTTAACGGAAGCACCCAGGGCTATTGCGGTACGTGCTGCTACAGATCCAGCGATGCCGGCACCTAAAATAAGTACTTCAGTGGGAGATATTCCGGCAACTCCTCCTAATAAAAGCCCTTTACCTCCCCGTTCATTGCTCATTAGTTCAGCAGCTACTGCAATGGCAGTGTTTCCTTCAATTTCGGAGATAGAACTGACTACCGGAAATTGTTTTTGTTCATCCTTGATTAATTCATAGGCGATTGCATTCATCTTTTTACTCATCATCAACTTAATGCAGTCAGTCGACAGATTGGTTAGTTGCAACATCGACATAATCGTGGAACGGTCGTGCATCATGTTTAGCTCCTCAATGGTCGGCGGAGCAATTTTCAACACCATGTCGGCACTGAAAATCTCAGAAGCATCGTCAACCATAAACGCTCCTGCTTCGCTATATTGTAGATCGGAATACTGCATGGGCACCCCTGCACTGCGTTCAACATAAACACTATGACCTTCTTCAACTACGATGGCTACTCCTTCGGGGGTAAGGGCAAGCCTTGTTTCAACAGCAGGATTTTCTTTAGGAATTCCAATAGACAATCTTGGTTGTCTTGATATTTCTCTTAACAAACATTCCTCTGGGAAAAGCGTTCGTTGTTCTATAGGATTATGCTTCATAGATGAAAGTATTTTAAGTTGAATGCAAAACTAAGCACTATTCTCGACACAAGCAAATTACAGGGTGATTATGTTTAATAATGTTTGAAAAGTTTGAAAAGTTTGAGAAGTTTGAATAGTTCCGCGTTCTGCGTTCTGTGTTCCGTGTTCGCACTAAAACTTTTCGTATCTTTGCACCCATATGGAAAACAGTAAACTTAACGGACACATGGCCATGCTTTCGGCCAATTTAATTTTCGGATTAAACACCACGGTATCCAGGACGTTAATGCCTGAAATACTCAGCCCGTATACACTTACTTTTTTTCGCCTGGGTGGAGGCTTCCTGCTTTTCTGGATTGTATCTTTATTTACAAAGAAAGAACATGTTCCGGCAAAAGATATTCTAATGTTGTTCTTTGCTTCTTTCTTTGCGTTATCTTTTAATCAATTGCCTTATTTTGTTGGATTATCGATGACTTCACCGATCGATGCATCCATTGTTGTTACTATGTTACCTATCCTGACTATGATCCTTGCTGCGGTGATCATCAAGGAACCAATCACCCTGCTGAAAGCCGTTGGCGTATTGGTCGGTGCATCAGGAGCACTGTTATTGGTGTTTTCCAGTCATACCCTTCATGTCGGGAAAAGCAATTTCTGGGGAAATATCATTGTTTTCGGAGGTGTTGCTTCCTTTGCAATTTATCTTACTGTATTCAAAGACGTGATTTCACGCTATTCACCTGTAACGGTCATGAAATGGATGTTTCTGTTTGGTACCATCAGCTGTTTTCCGTTTTGTTATAAACCGTTGATGCAAACTGATTTTACCTTACTAACTTCCGGAACGTATTGGCGAATTGGTTATGTTGTTCTTTTTGCAACTTTCCTGGGATATTTACTTATTCCCATTGGACAAAAAATTCTACGACCTACCACCCTAAGCATGTACAATTATATACAACCCGTTGTTGCTTCCTTTGCTGCAGTCTTTATTGGCATTGACACCTTCGGCATTGAAAAAGCACTTTCAGGGGTGCTTGTCTTTGCCGGTGTCTATATTGTTACACAAAGTAAATCGCGTGTACAAATGGAAGCTGAAAAAGTAAGAACAAAATAGGTGATAACCGGTTCCATTAAAATTTTATGATAGAATTTTCCGGCAAACATCTCAACGAATACCCCTAATTACTTTCACTTTTACAAAACACTCTTCTGATAAAGTTCCTCACACGAGCTTTAATAAACTGCATACTTTTATCTCCGTTCCATCCATAGAACATTTTCTCAACTTTAAAAGTTGAGTCCTTATGAAACTATAACGACTCATAATTGTTACAATAATGGTTATATGACTTTAAAAATCAATTTGATAGATTTCATTTTGAATGATAAATAAATTTACTGTTACAAGAGATTTTGTTTTTACCTGTGAGATCATATTGTAGTATTCATTCCTTAAAAACCTGTATTATGACTTTTGACGAGAAAAAAAATATGTATTTTCCTTCGGAAGATATTATTAACCAAGCCAATGTAAAAGAATATGATAAGACATATGCTTTTTCCATTGAAAACAGGGATCTGTTTTGGGCCGAACAGGCCGAACATCTTGACTGGTACAAGAAGTGGGACAAAGTACTTGACGATTCGGAAAAACCTTTTTATAAATGGTTTCAGGGTGGTAAGATAAATATCGTGCATAATGCCATCGACCGGCATTTAAAAACAGCTATCCGCAACAAATTAGCTATTATATGGGAAGGTGAGAACGGGGATGTACGTACATTTTCTTATCACGCACTTAACAGGGAGGTTTCTAAATTTGCCAATGTGTTGAAAAGTATGGGGGTAAAGAAAGGACATATCGTGACTATTTATATGCCTCAGATTCCTGAACAGGTTTTTGCCATGCTGGCATGTGCCAAGATTGGTGCCGTTCATAGCGTCGTGTATGGTGGATTTAGCCATGAAGCCCTTTCCGAACGTATTAAGGATGCTGAATGCAGGGTAGTGGTAACAGCAGATGGTGGCTATCGCAGGGGGAAAATAAATGATCTGAAAAGTATTGTCAACGAGGCAGTAGTGCTGTGCCCTACGGTGGAAGTTGTTATTACAGTGAAAAGAACCGGGCATGAGGTATATATGGAAAACGACAGGGATTACTGGTATCATGACCTGGAATCACTTCCCATAGCAAGTCCTAAGTGTGAAACGGAGGAAACAAGTGCCAATGATATGTTGTTCCTGCTATATACTTCAGGCTCGACCGGAAAGCCGAAAGGCATGATTCATACACATGGCGGGTATAGCGTGTATACTTCCACCACCCACAGGATGGTATTTGATATTAAGCCTGAAGATCGTTTCTGGTGCGCTGCCGATCCCGGGTGGATTACCGGACACAGTTATATGGTTTATTCTCCGCTTATCAATGGTGCCACCATTTTTATGTACGAAGGTGCTCCCAACCACCCCTATCCAAACCGGTGGTGGCGTATGATTGAAAAATACGGCATTAATATTCTGTATACTTCCCCTACTGCCATTCGCGGGTTAATGCGCTTTGGTGATTCATGGGTTGCACGCCACGACTTAAGTTCCCTACGCCTCTTAGGTTCTGTTGGTGAACCTATCAATCCGGAAGCATGGCGTTGGTATTACAAAGTGGTGGGGAATGAGAAATGTCCGATCATGGATACCTGGTGGCAGACTGAAACAGGTGGATTTATGATTACGCCATTACCGATAATGCCTTTAAAAGCAGGATCGGCATCCAGGCCTTTCTTTGGTGTAGAAGTAGGTGTAGTAGATGAACAACATCAACAGGTAAAGGCCGGTGAAGAAGGTGCATTGGTTATTAAGAGTATATGGCCTGGTCTGGCTGCCGGTATATACAAAGACCCTGAAAAATTTATTGAAACGTATTGGAAGAAGTATGAAAAGGAAGGGTGGTATCATCCGGGTGATTCGGCTAAGATTGACGAAGATGGCTTTATCTGGGTCATCGGACGAAGTGATGATGTGATTAAAGTAAGTGGTTACAGGCTTGGCACTGCCGAAATTGAAAGTGCTCTGGTAAGTCACCCGTTGGTGGTTGAAGCTGCAGTGATACCCTTGCCACACGCACTGAAAGGGAATGCCATCCATGCATTTGTCATACTTAAAAACGGTGCTACACCATCCAGGGAGCTGGAAAATGAGTTAAAGAATCATGTTTCAACTATGATGGGACCTATTGCAAGGCCCGAAGAAATCCTTTTTGCCGAGTCATTGCCTAAAACGCGCAGTGGCAAGATCATGCGCCGTGTACTTAAAGCCAGAGCCCTTGGTCAGGATGAGGGAGATCTGTCTACCCTTGAGGAATAAAGCTTTCTATCCAAACAAACCTCATAAGCAAACAACCCTCAACGTGTACGAAGTACCGTTGAGGGTTGTCTTGTGAATTAACGCTGACATGTCTTCGACGATGTCAGCATTTGTATTGACATAATATGCAATGATTTACAGCTACTACAATGGTTCATGATTAAAAGCGAAGTTAATTGATAGTAGTTGAATTTGTTTTATTCATCAAGTCCCGACATAAACCGTATAAATCCGGAACCCTTCAAACCCTTCAAACTCTTAAACTCTCAAACCCTTCAAACTACAAATTCTTCTTTGCCGGTGCACCCACAAAACTTGTATTTGCGGGGAGTGTTTCACTTTTCATTAATACCGATAGAGGTTCGAGCGTTGAACCATCTTCCATGATGGAGTCGTAAAGCACAACAGCCATGCCGCCCACACTGCATTGTTTGCCAATGTTTACATACGACATCTTCATGACCCGGTCTTCAAACAGGTGGGTTTGCAGGGTGCAATTATCGTTTAATGCCGAGTGGTCATCTATTTTTACCAGGTCGAATTCAGTGATTTGTGTGGTATACAGGCAGACTTCTTTTCCGATTTTACACCCTAACATTCTCAATGGATATTTAATAAACGGTGTACCGGTAAGGATATTCAGGAAGAACAGCACCAGGAAGTTTTCGTATATTCCGGTAATAAGTTCGCTTCGCCATACATAATTACTCCAGAGTGGCTTTTTAGAAGGTTTGTATTTCCCTATAATGATCCATTTCAACAGAACTGTAATCAATACGGCTATTCCGGAAGCAGCTACATACAGGATTGGGAAGACAAAGAGCAGCTCCAGCAGGTCTCTTTCAACCTGTAAATAAGAAACAGCATTTGTAATCAGTGATGCAAGCAGGATAAAGAAAGTTGTTGGAAGTGTTACCCTGAAAAACTCGATGCAATAGCGCAGGAAGATTAGCTTTTTCGTTGGCTTATAGGTTCGTTCAGTGGAGAAATCATGGTTGATATCGCGTTTTGGAAGATATACTGCCGGTGAACCAAACCAGGATGTGCCATCTTTTGCAGGCAGATTCTCAGAACTCATTTTCGACAGTACGCCCACAAGTACATCATTCCCCAACCGTGTATCCGGACTTATCACGGCACTGTTGCCTATAAACGTACGGTTGCCGATATATGTTTTAGCAATGGATATAAATCCGTTTCGTACATGACTTGCTCCGATTGATACCGAATCAGCCAGAAAACATTCGTCGCCTGTCACCAGTAAATCAGGAGAAATGAACTCAACAGTGGATATCTCCACCCGTTTTCCCATTTTCACACCGAGCATCCTGAACCATATCTGGAGGTAGAGCGTGGTATAAAGGGTTCCTATTACCTGTAGGCTCAGTTTCATAAGTTGGTCGAAGAACCACTTTTTGTAATAAAAGAGGCTGTCGATGGGGTATTTTCCTTCCTTGATATTGCCCAGAAGCACCCACTTCAACAGGGTAATGATAACAGTAAGCAAAACTACGAAGGAAACTCCGACACCAATGGTTAACCAGAGAAAATGATAGTCTTCATTTGAATAATCCAAATGGGTGATTAACATCATGCCTGGGAAATAGGCTATCATGGTAATCAGTGGTATCAGGAAAATGCTAAGAAAGAATAGCAGGCTGTTGCGAACTGACCACAACTTGCGTCTTTCCTGAACCGGCTTATTGGTACTTATTTTTATTGCCGGTGAACCACCCCAGTTTTCATTTTGTGGAATAACAGTACCTTCAGGAACAAGAGTCAGGTCTTCGATCGATGAATTTCTTTCTATTTTGCTGTTATGCGACAGGCAGCAACGGGTACCTACGAAAGCATCATCATTGATCTCAATGGAACCGATAGTCAGGTATCCATCAGCAATGGTGTATCCCCGTAGGTGTGAATCGGTACAAATGCTCACGTTGTTGCCCACTGTCAGCAAGTCGAAAGCTGAAATGGCTGATGTGTTGATATAACTGTTTTTACCTATTTTTGCACCCACTAAACGTAGAAATGTATTCATCAGGTTAGTGCCTGTAAAATATGTGATCGGGCAAATGTTTATAACCTTATCCACAATCCAGAACCTGAAATAATAACTTCCCCACAGTTTGTATTTCCCGGGTTTAATACGTCCTATCACCACCCACTTAAACCCAATGGCAAATAATGAAAGGACAGGAAGTAATGCAAAATACATTAAAAGCATCATGATCAGTGAATCCATTACTCCCAGTTCAGCCTGATAATAATATGAATATACAAAGAAAGGACCCAACCATTCCAAACCGAAAAGCAATATCAGGAAGAACAGGGTTATCCCCTGAAAGAATGAACAGGTGTAATAACTCAACCGCGAAGGATGGTGTATGTCACGTTCTTTTTTTGGTGACGGATCTTTCTTAGGTTGATTCTTCTCCAGTTCACGTGCCAGGTCTGAAAGTATAGGGAACTTATATACATCGACCACCGACATATTCTCGAACATTTGCAGTTCACGCATCTCAGATACTACCAGTGCAGCCAGCAGAGAGTGCCCGCCTAACTCATCAAAGAAATTATCGTCCATCGATATGTCATCCCGATGTATATTCTTAGCGATAATCCTAACCATCTCCTGTTCCAGTAACGTGGAGGGAGGAATTAATTTCTTCCGGGCGGAGCTTGTAAGTGGAGTCACAGGAGCGGGCAGTTTTTTCCGGTCAATCTTCTGGCTCGAAGTCATAGGAAGAGATTCCACTATGTCCAGTGTTGAAGGAATCATATAGTAAGGCAGTTTTAATCGTAACAGATGAGTAATACCTTCCCTGTTGATTGCTTCAGTTTCCTTTTGAACGACATATGCAGCCAGTTGTTGCGAAGCACTATCAAGAGCAACAGCTGCCGCCTGAACACCCTGGCATTGCATTAACAGCCATTCTATTTCAGATAGTTCAACCCTGAACCCTCTTACTTTCACCTGAGCATCGGCCCTGCCCATGAAGATGATTTCACCATTAGGAGCCTGTTTAGCCAGGTCACCTGTACGGTAGTAACGTTCGGATATGCCGGTATAACGTTCTGTTTCAATAAATTTCTGTGCTGTGAGTTCTTCCCGGTTCAGGTATCCGCGTGCCACGCTGTTCCCGCCAATAAGTATTTCGCCTTCTTCTCCTTTATTTGTAAGGGCGAGTTGCTCGTTCACAATCAACACATCATAGCCCGGTAACGGAAGTCCAATGGTGACCGGCACATCCGGTTTCAGTATCTGGTAAGTAGCAATAACTGCAGCCTCGGTAGGGCCGTACGTGTTATAGACTAATTTGCCTTTAGAGCACCACCTGTTAGCAATATCATTCGAGCATACCTCGCCACCGAATATCAGTATTTTTAATCCGGGGATGTCTTCTTTTACCATCGAAAGGAGGGTAGGTGTACACGACAGAAAGCTAATGTTCAGTTTATTCAGTATGGAAGAAAACCTGTCGCCCGAACGCATAATGTCAAAGGTTCCTATCACCAGTGTAGCTCCCACAGAAAATGGTACCCATATTTCTTCTACCGATGCATCAAAAGAAACGGAGAATCCCTGTAAGGCCCTGTAGGTATTATCAATCGGGTAAATTTGTTGTGCCCCTAGTATGTAATTAGATACATTCCTGTGTTCCAGCAACACCCCTTTGGGCTTTCCTGTGGTGCCCGAAGTATAGATGATATAGCAGAGGTTACTCAGGCAGCGTTCTGTTTCTGCAGGTTTTGTATCAGGGAAGGCATTTGTTTCTATCAAATGCCTGTCAATGTTGAATAAAAGGTAGGTGTCTAATTCCGCACCAATCCGTTCAAGAATGCTATCGGAGGTAATGATCATCTTTGCCCCTGAATCTTCCATAATAAAGTTCACCCTGTCAGCCGGAATTTCAGGATCCAGAGGGATATAGGCAGCACCGGCCTTCAATACCCCAAGCATGGCTATGGGAACAAATGCACAACGTGGCAGCAATATCACCACCTTGTCTTCAGACCCAATGTCTTTCGAACGAAGCAAGTGGGCCAACCTGTTGGCTGTCTCATTCGCT
>Ga0302210_10001085_pt1 | contig 11741 bp, 7 predicted proteins | sample II_Fen_E3_2_FD_198793 | JGI IMG/M metagenome (GOLD analysis project Ga0302210, IMG submission 198793) | Peat permafrost microbial communities from Stordalen Mire near Abisko, Sweden - II_Fen_E3_2 | ecosystem: Environmental > Terrestrial > Soil > Wetlands > Permafrost | place: Sweden: Abisko... | reverse complement strand
TGGGACTGATTACTTCACGGACACGGGACGAGCTGAACAACGATGATGCCTTATGCCGGATATTTCATCTCTTTGACGTTGCGATTTGCGTGACTGATACGGTAAACCCGAAGCCTTCGGCAGACCCGATACTCGCCTACTTTGAGAAAACAGGAGCTACGGCATCGGACACGCTGTATATAGGGGATGCCGCGTATGATAGCAGGTGTGCAGCTAATGCTCATGTCGACTTCGCACTGGCTACCTGGAGCAATGGGAAAAAGGAAATACCGTGCAGATACAAACTGAATAAACCTTCTGACATTTTGAATATCATCAAATAACTATGGACAAAATAAGATTATATCAGGTAGATGCGTTTACGGACAGTCTGTTTTCGGGAAACCCGGCCGCTGTTTGCGTGTTGGATTCCCGGATAGACGAGAAGCTGATGCAATGTATCGGCAGTGAGAATAATCTGGCAGAGACTGCGTTTGTTGTGCCTCGTGGAAAGGATTATGAGATAAGATGGTTTACTCCGGCTGTGGAGGTGGATCTATGTGGACACGCTACGCTGGCGTCGGCCTTTGTGCTGTTTAATCTGCTGGGCTACAAGGAACCAGCCATTCAATTTCATTCCCTCAAGAGCGGATTACTGGCTGTGAAGAAAAAGGATGATTTGCTGATGATGGACTTCCCTACTGACCGGCTGGAGCTACTCCCCGAGGAACAGAACGCTGTGATAGAGAGGTGTATCGGCAGGAAACCGATAGAGACATATCAGGGGAAGATGGATTACATAACAGTGATAGAACATGAATCTGATTTGGAAAGTCTGCAACCGAACCTGAATGAAATAGCCAAACTGAAGGCAAGAGGACTGGTGGTCACCGCCAAAGGTGAGCAGGTGGACTTCGTTTCCCGATTCTTCGCCCCTCAGTCGGGTATACCGGAAGATCCCGTTACCGGCTCTTCACATACATCGTTATTGCCTTTATGGGCAGAAAAGCTAAACAAGACTACGTTTATCGCACGTCAACTTTCAAAACGGGGAGGACAACTCGTCTGCGAATACCGGGGCGACAGATGCATGATTGGCGGTAGCGCAAGATTATATATGACCGGAGAAATAAATATATAAAAAAGGATAAACCCGCCGACTACACTACGGCGGGTTTATCCTCAGATGGGGAAAAGCATCAAACAGATTACTTCATGAGAACCTTACAGGTTTTCACAGTGCCATCATTATTGGTTTCTTTTACGACATTAAGTCCTTTACTCAATCTGCCGGTTTCTGCACCGGAAACAGAATAATATTTATCTTTTACAGAGAAAATATTGTTTGTCTGTGTTTTCACTCCCGTCATTTCATACCCTGCGATATGATGGAAACTGCTCCATCCCTTAGCTGAGGCATAAACTTGCTCAGAACCTTTAGGCACATTAAGTTCTGTTGTTGTCTTATCTACGCCGTCAAATGAATTTTCTGATGCTGCCGGTGGTGTGCTACTTTGGGTTGTGATAGTGATTAATTTAGCACATCCACTAAATGCACTCGTCCCCACTGAAGTTACTGCACTTGGAATGATAATCGATCTCAAATTGGTGCAGGAGGTAAATGTAGAATCATCAATATTCATCAGAGAATCCGGTATCGTTATTGAGGTTAAGTTGGTGCAGCCATAGAAGCATTGACTTCCGAAAGACTTTACAGAATTTGGGATGACTATTGATGTCAAGCTCCTACAATTTGCGAATGTCCAACTACCAATAGAAGTAACAGAGTTTGGAATAAGGAGAGAAGCCAAGTTACTACAACCATAAAAAGCGCGGTCATTGATCGTGATGACTGATTGCGGAAGGGTTATTGAGGTTAATCCATAGCATCCTTGAAACAAACCTTCTTCAACAGAACTAACTGAATCGGGAAGGGTCATGGATGTCAAGCCACTGCAACTGGAGAAAGCGTAACTGCCAATAGACTTGACAGAGAGAGGTAACGTCAGGGATGTCAAACCGGTACAACCGGAAAAGGCACTGTTGCGAATAGATTTCACAGTAGACGGAACACTATAACTCGTCATACTTAGTTGTGAATTGCAATACAAGAGCGCCGTTTGATCGGTACTTAATAACACACTGCCTAAATTACATCCATTGAAAGCAAGATCCCCTATAAACTTTACAGAATTAGGAATCACGATGGATGACAGTTTGGAACAATCCTGGAATGCTGCATATCCGATATAAGTAACAGAATCAGGGATGGTCAGGGATGTCAGATTACTGCAATAGCTGAAAGCACTGCTTCCTATCGAGGTGACAGACAGAGGCAACGTGACTGAGGTGAGACCGCTACATCCGCAAAATGAGTATGGACTAATTGTCTTCATAGAACTCGGAATGACGAGTGATGTCAACCCGTTGCAATAGGAAAAAGCAAATTCTCCGATTGACTTCATGGTGTTAGGTATTGTCAATGTCTTAATATCACGACAACACATAAAGGTAGAATCTCCAACTGATACGACCGGATATTTCTCAGATTGAGAAACAACCGTATCAGGGATAACAAGGTTCGCAGGTATAGCATCCGTATACCCAACCAAACTAGCTGTCATATCGGCATTCGCACGATATAAAAGATTGTTAACTGTAAAAAGGTCACTTTGATCTGCATTTGCTGTTAAAAAAACAAACGTCATCAATGACAATAAAGTAAATCTAAAACTTTTCATATTATTTGTCTTTTAAGTTGTCCGCAAAGATACAACATAAAAATTAAAAAACAAATAAATAGTAAAAAATAATGATGACCGAGGTGCAGTATTTATACATTTCTATCATTATAACAGGTAGAAGACAAATTAATCAAAGATATGAAAAAACTATTTTTATTTTTAATGCCATTAGCACTAATCGGCTGTTCTACCAATGATGACAAACCTACGATCGAGCCGCCAGACCCACCAATGATTGGGTTTCGACCCGGAATGTATAATTTCGTGAAAACGAATAACAGTTTTGGTGATAAGATGATGCTGAAACTATGCACTGACGTGAGTAACAAGAACCAAAATGTGACATTCTCACCATACAGCATGAATATGCTGATGAGTATGATAATAAATGGTGCAAGTGACGAACCGCAAAAGGAGATACTCAACGTGATGGGTATGGACAAATACGGCATCGACAGCCTGAACTTGTACAACAACGAACTATCGGAAATCATTCAAAGGTATGCCGGGGCTGCAAAATTAGAATTGGCAAATGCTGCATGGATTCAGAACGGACTGACGGTAAAGGATTCTTTCACGAATACGATGAAAAACCTCTACTCTGCAGACGTAAAGAATATCGACTTCAGTCAGACCGAGGCAGCACAGAATACTATCAACAACTGGTGTAATGAAAAAACCAACGGGATGATCAAAAAGACATCACTCGAGGTTACACCCGACATGAGGGCTGTGCTTGCCAACGCTACCTATTTTAAAGGGGAATGGAAACAAAAATTCAATAAGGGTTTAACCCATAAGGCTGTGTTCAACAACCAGTCGGGCACGAAGGGCGAAGTAGATATGATGACAACTGAAGATTATTTTGTCTACACAAAAACGAAAGATTACGAATCAGTGGAATACATGCAGTATGCAGGCAGTTCTCTGAGTATGAACCTCGTTCTGCCGGCAGAAGGCGTCGATGTTGACTCCCTCATAGGGAAAGTAAATTCAAGCAATCAAAGTACGTCATTAGTTAAGGTGAACCTCACCATGCCGAAATTAAAGATAGAGAATCATTGGAAAGACTTTGACAATACGCTCAAAACCTTAGGCATCAACAAAGTAATGATTTCGGGGGACCAGATGAACAGAATCGCAGAAGATTTATTCGTATCAAAGATAGTACAGGATGTTGCTGTGGATGTGGACGAAGATGGTACTGAAGCTGCTGCGGTAAGCACCGGCGGGATAGCAACAACATCATTTAACCCTAACGAAATGGCAACTATCAACTTCAACCGCCCATTTCTGTTTTATATCAAAGAAAGCGCTACCGGCGCAATACTCTTTATGGGTAAGATTGCCAATTTATAATTAATTGTCTATCACAATCGAGTAGGAGGAAAATGAAAGTTTTCTTCCTACTTTCATTTTCCGTCCTCTCACACCACCGTACGTGCGGTTCCGCATACGGCGGTTTCACAATTTATATGCAATTGCTGATAGTAGTGGTACAAGGATGGATAGCCACCGCGCCTAAGGTTCTCCGTTGATATTGCGATGTGCAAGATAGGACTATCGGCAGTGCGCCAAAAGCCTTTCCTTGTATTTGCCCATTGCCAGGATTGATTCTTTTGAATGCCACATCTCTGTAGATTCTCAAAGCGAGTCTTTATCCGTTTCCAACATTTCCATATACACATACGAAGACGTCGTCTAAACCACTTGTCGGTTTCTAGAATACGTTGTTTCATATCTGCATACTTAAAATACTCCATCCAACCACGGATTGTTTGACGCAAAATGAGCTTACGTTGTTCGTAACCCATTCCATTACTACGTTTTGTTAGCGTCTTTACTTTACCTTTGAACTTCGCATAAGTTTTAGGATGTAAGCTCAATCTGCACTTACCTTGATAGACATAGAAGCTATAGCCCAAGTATTTCATACCTCGGACATATCCGACTTCTGTCTTTTCACGGTTTACTTTCAGATGTAGCTTCTTCTCCACAAACTTGGTGATGCTTTCGCTCACTCGCTCTGCAGAACGCTTACTTTTGCATAATATCAAACTATCATCGGCATAACGAACAAAGCGATGCCCTCTCCTTGCCAACTCCTTATCAAGTTCATTGAGCATAATATTGCTTAGAAGGGGGCTAAGCGGGCCACCTTGAGGGGTTCCCTCCTCACTTGGTTCGTACTTTTGATGTATCATCACACCGCTCGTCAGATACTTATGTATCAACGAGATTAAACGGCCATCATTTATCGTTCGTGAGAGTATCTCCAACAGAAGACTGTGATTTACCGTGTCAAAGAAACGTTCAAGGTCTATGCCTACAGCATAACGGTAACCATCGTTTACGTGGCGGCACACTGCCAGCAAGGCTTTATGCGCACTACGCCTGGGACGAAAACCGAAGCTGTTATTGCTGAACTGACGTTCATAAACAGGTGATAATACTTGGCTGATGGCTTCTTGGATTAGGCGATCTACAACTGTCGGTATACCGAGCAGTCGCTTCTTGCCGTGATCCTTGGGGATCTCTACCCTACGCACAGGATTGGGTTTATAACATCCTGTCATGATTGATTCTAAGAGCTCCTCCTTGTATTCACGCAAATATGGAAGCAATCCTTTGCAATCCATTTTGTCGATTCCACCTGCACCTTGATTACTCACTACTTGCTTATAGGCTTTATTGAGATTGTAGGGTGACAAGATTACGCTCATCAAATCATTTCTCTTTGGTTGCATTGCTTCAAAGCGTCCGTCTTTCATCATAAGGTAAGTCTGCACGCCCTCTTCCCCTTCGGATTCCGTCCTATTTTCCCGAGGGTCGCCATTGATAATATCTTTCAATGTTTTATGCATTCTTTCTTACTTTACGTTAGTTACGTGTTTGAAGAGATTGTGATTCAGTCCTTCCCGAAGAAAAAAATCGGTACTATGACCTCGGCTGACTTCTTGCGACAAGCTTTACACCGTCTTTGACAATGGATTCATGTCTTATTACACGTCCGCAAGACCTCCCCAGTTAAGAACATATTCTTTCTATCTTATACCTGTTTGATTTACTCTGAATGTTCCGAATAGCTATTGGACTTTGTTTTGTTTCGCAAACTCATCCACATTCATAAGCCTTAATATCAAATTTCTGTACGTCAGGTCAGATATTTGCCGCTGACTTCCTTCAGATTCCAACTCACGATGGACACCCTTGTCGTTGGCTGTACGCTTGCCGCTATTAGGCTGCGTTAGGGACTCACACCCATTAGAATATGCCCATGCTGGGCGAACAAAAAGAAGCATCTGGCAACTATCAAGTTGTCAGATGCTTTCATTTTAAACCGTACCTATATTATTATTTTGTCTGTATCTGTAATACCGTCACTGAATAAGGGGCAAAGACCTGGGTAAACTGTTTACCGACCTTGGCACTCGACTTAACAGGAATGATCTTTGTAGGATCGTCGATACTGTTGGTATCCTCGGGCTTAGCTGAACTCAACTGTACCTTCAATGCCTTAGAAACAACCTTATCCGCACCTTCGATATTGATATCCAATGTCTGTGCCTTACCTACCGCATTCACTACTTTCAGATTGACAACACCTGTCTTGGAATCCTTCGTAGCTACATAATAGAGTTCGGGAACAGAGGATGGTTTTGCACCGCGAATAGAATCAAAATGATTCATCGGAAGATCAAATTGAGGTATGTTTTCGGCAGATACAGGAACAACCTTATCGCCTAAGTAATTTCCAAACATCACCTGAGCATAATATGACGGTGAGCCGTAAGCATTCAGTGCATTAAAACCCATCAAATCGGATTGCCACTGCGAACCGCCGGGATTGACATTCACAAAGATTGGAGCATAACATGAAGCAATAACAACATCCGAGTTGCGCTCCATACAAGTCATCCACGCTGCATCACCGAGAGCTGCGTTCATATTGGTTGTAGGTTCGCCCTCACGTGTGGCCCATTCGCCACAGAACACCTTCGGACCTTTACGGTCATAGTTGTCATACTGGAACGCAGCACGGTACATATCTCCTGCACCACGGTAATAATGCTCATCGATGATATCAAGCTTAACTCCCGGTTCATTCATGATCTCTGCCATATTTGTACCACGGCCGGTCGTAGAGATCAGATGAAGCTGCGGATACTTAGCCTTGATAGCCTCGTACATCTGACGGTAACGCTGGGTATAGCTACCACTACGGTCGAACCAGTCCTCATTTCCTATCTCAACATAATGGAGATTGAAAGGAGCAGGATGGCCGTCCTTGATACGCTGAGCACCCCATTTCGTATCGGCACCGCCAGTGACATATTCTATCTCGTCAAGAGCATCCTGAATAAACGGCTGGAGAGCGTCACCCTCGAGGTGGTCACCATTAAGTGTGTAACCGGCAAAGACTGCGAGCAATGGCTCTGCACCTACATCTTCAGACCAATTAAGGAACTCAAGGAGTCCGAAGCCGTCAGTAGAGGTATAACCCCACGGACTCTGATGACCGGGACGCTGATCCACATCCCCGATCGTTGCTTTCCAGTTGAAACGGTCGGCAAAACGGTTACCCTCAAGGTAATTTCCTCCGGGGAAACGCAGGAACTTAGGATTCATATTCTTCATCATGGTCATGAGATCTACTCTGCTGCCATTCTCACGGTTATTGAATGTTGGTGGAAACAGGGTTACACGCGTAATCCAATATCTGCCATTCTCATCGGCAGTAATACGGAAACGTGTATCTTTTGTAGCTGATATTTTCTTACCTGTAGAAAGGGTAAAAGGATATTTCTGCCAGTCCTTACCTATATTCTGTATCTTCGTTGACGCATAAACGGTTTTACCGTCAAGACTTTCAAGACTTACTGTGACGGAAGCATTGGGATTGTCGCTCTTCAGATAAACACCACCTTTATATAAGGTAGTAGCGCGAACAGGGAATCCCCAAAAACCATCATTGACCAAACCGGATTTTTTACTTGCATCCTTCACATTCAGACAGAGAGCACTTGAATTTGCCTTATTGATACCTCCGGAGTTTTCAACCTTTGCCTCGGCAGCAGTGGAGTCAGTAAGTGCCCAATGGTCAGGGCTTTGTGATTCAAAGGGGGGACGTCCGGGTCTACGTTCACCTCTTTTCATATCTTTAAACGAGGTATTACGGATGAGCTGGGCGTAAAGACCTCCCTCATAAGAGTAGTTTATCTCCTCGGTCATCAGTCCATATAACGTTGGGCTGACCGATGTCGTAGCTTTATCCAACTGAAGATTCAGTTTCGGATTGTTCTGCTGGGCATTGGCTCCCACACTCAATATGAGTGCCAATGATAGAATTGTTACTTTCTTCATGATATAGTTTTAATAATAGATGTGCAAAATTAACAATAATCATTCAATAAAACAATATAAATTGTCTCATTAAACATACTATTTGTTGCATAGCAATAATCTATCCTATACTTTCCCCACATTTCCGGTGCGTTTCAGAACACCCCACGTCTGCAGTTCGCCCTTGATAACCCGTTTATAGCTTTTGAAGAGCACCACATACATGATCCAACGATAAGCAAAACGCTGCGGAATAATCCATAACAATATCCGTAAAGATTGCTTCTCAAAGATATAAGCAGCTACCGACACACTGCAATCTACTGCCGTAAACATCAGATAATAGATGAATATCTGCCAAGCATTACCACTGAAGAGTCCTATCAGCATAAACAGGTCGGCGAGCGGCGAGAATGTAGGGATAATAAACTGGAATACAAGAATATTCGGTATTGCCCAGAATCCAAGGCCCCTATATTTTCTCACCATAAGAGCATCACGATGCTTCCAGAAAGTCTGCATCACACCGAAGCTCCAGCGTACACGCTGCTTCATAAACTGTCTGAGATGCTCAGGAGCTTCTGTCATAGCAACCGCCCGGTTCTCATTTTCTATCACATAGCCGGCACGACAGATACGTATAGTAAGGTCGCAATCCTCGGCCAAGGTGTCAGTGGTCAGTCCGCCGGCATCCTCAATTGCCTTTTTACGGAAAGCACCAATTGCACCGGGCACTACCGTTATTGCATTGATGGCAGCATAAGCCATACGGTCGAAGTTCTGACTGGTGGTGTATTCTATTGCCTGCCACTTGGTAAGCATGTTACGCTGGTTGCCCACCTTCACATTACCTGCCACGGAACCTACGTGATCTGAGTCCGGACGCAAGAAATGAGTCATCAGCAGTGACACCGCATTAGGATAGAGCTTGGTATCGGCATCGATACACACGATATAATCAGCCTCTGTATGAGCTATACCATAGTTGAGCGCAGAAGCTTTTCCTCCATTAGGCTTAGTCAGAAGTAGCATTTTCGGATTTTCGGAGAAAGCATCACACACCTGTTTGTAGGTATCATCCTTACTTCCATCATCAATGAATATAATATTAAAATTAGGATAATCCTGTTGAAGAAGATTCTCCAAAGAAGAGACTGCATTCACCTCCTCATTATACGCAGGTACGATTATTGATACCATTGGAGGATTGACAGGTATAGTCTCGTCCTGTTGCATGCGGTGTTCCTTACGGCGTTCCTTCACAGAAAGATAAACCATAAATAATAATCGCCCTATACCTAATATAATAAATATGATAAATAGTGCGGTCAGAAACTGAATGATATCATAAGTGATTGTTACCAGTGCGAGATTTGCCTGCATGGCATAGTATTCCTTGCCTTTCTTAACGTCGGGCATCAGCTGGTTGCGATCCTTACCGAGGATTTTATCGAGAGTAACAAACTTATATCCGCGTTTCTGAAAATATTCGATGACACGCGGTAGTGCTTTGATGGTTTCCTTACGTGTATCGCCGCCTGCGTCATGGAACAGAATCACATGACCTGAACCCTGCTTGATCTGCTTAACCACACGATTGAATATCTCATCGGCAGATATTCCCGGCTGCCAGTCTTCCGGGTCGATACTTTCACCCACATCGATATAATTCTGTTCGCGTGCAAGTACCACCGGCACAAGTTCCTCCATATTAGCAGGTTCACTATCTGCATTATATGGGGGCCGGAACAAGATGGTGGTATGTCCGGTGATACACTCTATCAGCAGTCGCGTCAGTTTAAGTTCTGCAAAGGTCCTGTCGGGTGACACATTTGCCACATTTTGATGAGTGAAAGTATGATTACCTATCAGGTTTCCCTCATCATAGATACGTTTCACGATCGGCACATTACGCTCGGCCTGCAAACCGACGACAAAGAAAGCTGCATGGAGATGATATTTCTTAAGAATATCAAGAATCTGAGGTGTCCATCGACTGTCAGGGCCGTCGTCGAAGGTAAGCAACAGTTCCTTATCCCCTGCCTCACCGTACTTCATGATCTGATATGACGTAGGTATTTTAATATAATCCTCTTCTGCGATGAGTCCTTCTGTATTATCCATCACGAGTTTTATCTTACCCTCATGAGGGGTCTTTTTTACATCCAGAATTTCACCGTCGCCAAGATAATTGATACCGCTGTTTATCTTTACTTCCTCAACTACATGTTTACCCATATTACCCAGTGGATCACCTTCCATATCCTTAGCATAATATCTCCATATACGGTCATCTTCACTTCCCATACGCCATAGTCCAAAACCGGCAAGACCATATTCTGCACCGAAGCGCATCACATTAAAGGTGGTGGCAGCATCGGTGAAGTAGACCTGATGCAGAAAGTCACGCTCGTCACGGTAGGCATAATTAAGATTGTAAGTATCATTATCAAAGTTTATCTTTGAAGAGCCTTCAGCTGCCTTGGACAGGGCTGCCTGATAAGTAAGGCTGACATTGCCATCAGGACTGTCGCTCCAGTCATATCCGAATGCAGCGAGACCGATAATTATCTTATTATTAGGTACATCCTTGGCTGTCTTGTCGAGTGCTGCTTCAATCCATTTCTGTGAACTTACCGGTCCGGGATCACTTGACATTGAATATTCATCATAAGCCATCAAGACAAGATAATCCACATACTTAGCCAGTTCCTTATAATTATAATCTTCATTGAATGGCTCTACATCCTCTGTGACAAGCAGTCCTTTACTATGCATGGCTGTCGACAACTCCTTCATGAACGTAATGAGATATTCATCATTGTTCTCGGTCAGCTCCTCAAAGTCGATATTGATACCAATGAATTTATTCTTCTGACACAGATTGACAATATGATTGATGAGAGCCTTACTCTTTGAGGGATTATGGAGGATACGACTGACAATATCACCCCGGAACACCTGGTTCACATTGTTGGTAAGCATTGGCATGATAGGCACTCCACTCTTACGCATCAGTGCCAGTCCTTTATGATCGACATTCATTTTGATACCATCTGTCTTAGGGTCAAGAAACATCCACTCAGGCATGACAAGATTCAAATTACGGATATTACGACGAAGCGAATTGAATGACTTGGGATCCCATGACACATAGAATCCGGCACGAATACCGGCAGAGAAGTCTGTCCAGCTGTTCATGTTCTTCTCGAGGAGGGAATCAGAATTGTCGAACCTACGAAGACGGCGCAACTTTTTCATTTTCTCCTCGGCATAATTGCTATGTTGTTTCTTTTCGAAGATAAATTTTCGGAAGCCTTTATATTCGCGGGAATATTTCGTCTCTTGCAGGAACGGCTTCGATGCTGTCATTGCACTACGGTAATCTTGTCGAAACGGGACATTTGGTATTCTGTCTATAATAAACATAGTGATAAAAACAGCAATAAGGATCGCTGCAATAAACACAATTACCCTCGTAGTCCACTTAAATCGCATCCACCGGGACTTATTATCTGTTTGGAAAACTTGTTTCTCCATATACGCTTTAATTTAAAATATGGCAAAGTTACATCTTTTTTAACTTATTTCCTAAAAAATAGAATACAATTAAGATAAAAAGAAAATTAGAATCTACTAATCATAGACAGACTGATGCTCAAAGAAGCGTCAGAT
>Ga0302210_10001082_pt1 | contig 11759 bp, 7 predicted proteins | sample II_Fen_E3_2_FD_198793 | JGI IMG/M metagenome (GOLD analysis project Ga0302210, IMG submission 198793) | Peat permafrost microbial communities from Stordalen Mire near Abisko, Sweden - II_Fen_E3_2 | ecosystem: Environmental > Terrestrial > Soil > Wetlands > Permafrost | place: Sweden: Abisko... | reverse complement strand
CGTTCCATTAAACAAATAACTTTCGCCCTGACAAATGGAAGCATCCGTAGTGGAACTGCTGGGTAATTTAACCGTCAGATTCAATGTTGCAACACTATCGCAACCTACTTTATTAGTCAAATGAGCAGTATAAATTCCTGTGGTAGTATAACTCGTTCCATTAAACAAATAAATTTGACCCTGACAAATTGAAGCTGTAGTGGTGGAACTGCTGGGTAATTTTACCGTCAACATTAAGATAGCAATACTATCACAACCAACAGCATTGACAAGGCTCTTTGTATACATGCCCGAAGTTGAATAATTCCCTCCATTCCAAACAAAAGGTAAATAAGAACTGCAAATTGAAACGGGAGTAATGGAACTACTTGATAATTTCTTAGTCAATTTCAATGTTGCAATACTATCGCATCCAACTGAATTGACAAAATTCTTCGTATAGATTCCTGACCCTGTATAACTTACTCCATTCCATACGAGAGGAAACTCAGAGCTACAGGCTGAAACAATAGTCGTTGAGCTACTCGGCTGTTTTACTGTCAGGTTTAAAGTTGCCGTACTATCGCAACCAGCAGCATTTATAAAATGGTTCACATAAGTTCCGGTCAAACTATAAGCTGTTCCATTAAAATTATAAGCATCTCCCTGACAAATGGAAGCAGTCGTAGTGGATGCAGTAGGTTGCTTAACAGTTACTACTGCAGTCCCCGATTGTGGATTTGAACAGCTCGTGCTACTGTGATCTGTCAGACTCAACAGATTATACGTAAAGTTTCCGGGAAGGTTCGTGGGTACGGAAATGTTCACACTATTGCCGACCGTGGTGCTCACTGTCTGGGTGGATCCTCCATTGATATTGTATGTAAAAATATAGGGAGCGGTACCGCCAATCCCCGTGAAAGTGATATTCGGAGAAGCAGCATTCTGACAAACGGCAGTTGCACCACTAATGCTAGCACTTGGTAACGGATTTACCGTAAGGTTTAATGTTGCTGTACTATCACATCCATTTGAGTTAACAGTATTATAAGTATAGATTCCTGTAGAATTATAGGTTGTTCCGTTAAACAGATATGAAGATCCTTGACAAATGGCAGCATTAGTGACTGACGTTGTTGGTAAATTGACTTTTATAGTGGTAAAAGCAGTATCTCTACAGCCAAAACCGGAATAAGGAGACAAATCAACATTGATTACTCCACTATTAACCGGCGCAGGTGTTAAAGTCACAGTTTGTCCGGTTCCCAACTGCTGAGTATAATCACTGTTCCACCAAGTATAATCTTCATATCCTGAAGGTGCAGTAAGAGTTAATGATGATCTTCCCTGACAATATGATACTGAGTTAGATAAAGATGTACATGTTGAATTAACATCAATATAAGCATATCCGAAATGCCACCCTAACGTACAATCTTCAGTTGTAAATTCTAAAATTACTGTATGTCCGGCATAACCCGACAAATTAATTGTAACGGCTGACCAAGGCTTGTATAGTACCGAATTATCAACTGTTGACACATTAAATCCGGGTAAACCGGAAGCCGCCGTGAAGTCATAACTTGCGCATGAAATTATATTTGAGCTATTGTTAGCATCATAGACTTTAGCCTGAAATCTTGGCTGTTCATCGTAAGGGTGGTTTGGATCTTGAAACACAACTGCATAATAATACTCTATAGAAAAATTATTTTGATCTGCAGGTATTGTAAAACTACAACTTACTTTTTCGGCTTGACTTCCTGTTGAATTATTTCCTAATTGAATTGAATAATTTCCACCAGAAGGACAAAGTCGTGGAAAATGACCATAATAGTCTAATCCAGAAGCAGCTGAAGTTATTTGATGTCTACCTGATACTGGTGCAACGGGAGTTGAAGGGCTCCATGTTACATAATTTGTTGTTCCGTTTGTTTTAGCAGTCCCTGTATAACATTTCCAGTTTGTAAAATCACCATTTTCAAAGTCTATATTACTAACGCAGGTACTTGTAGGAGCAGAAGCCTTTGCATATTGCGCTTTTGCATAAGAAGTTTTTCTTGTTGAGACAACAGTGGTATTTACTGAAATAACGGAGGTATCAACAGCAGTGTATAGAGGCACTATTGGCCGTTCTTTAAACGACAAATATGTCTGTCCCAAAGCAGTATTTGCAACCAGAAGGAATAATATTAATTTAAACAACTTCATTTCGTCACATCAATTATATCTCAAATTATTATTCACTGACAATAATTATTTTATAGCAAACAAAACAAATTTCATTAAACAGCCAACGTTATTTCATAGGGTTTCAAAAAACTGGTCGAATATACAAAATACATATATATTATTATGTAACAGTATTTTACACACAATTTGCGACAACTATAATATATACTACATATCAGTCATATCTACAAAAAATATTGATTCTATTAATTTAAGACAGAGAGTGACAATTATTATCTCACATCTCGAATATTAACAAGTAATCAAATTAAGATACATTTCCAAGTAGTAAAAACTACATTTCCAAGTAGCAATAAACACAAATAATTTACACAAATCTGAGTGTAAAATAATTCTGCCACTATTTTTCACGTAAAATATACCATTGCTCTTTTAGCATTATTTTACAATAAAATACATTATTTATTATTTATGTAATTACAATAACAAATCAAAAAGAACAAATTGAACTCAATTTTCAATATATCTACTACCATCAATATCTAATGTAGAAATGAATTTACGCTCAAAAATCAGAGCACTCTTTTTCTATTTTCACTATCAAAACCTTCAAATAAACTAATAAATGAAACAAATTATATTCGCTTAATTTATACAAAAATCTATTCAATTTTTAAAAGTCAATTTTTAAAACATCAAAAGCCCACTTCTTATAAATCAAAAAAAAACAAAGATTATTTTGTATTACTAAGTTATAAATTGATAATTCTTCCATCAAATTTATCGACGGAATAAATTAGGACAAGCGTTTCCTTATTTCTCATTAAAATAGCCAATTAGATTTTTCCATTAATTTATTTTTAGGACACACACTTTTATGCTACGTGAAATGGTATAAAAAGGTCGACTTTTCATCAGCAGACAAGGGGGATACCGCCAACAATAATTCTATGATTAATATTGGTTAGTTCCTGCCAATAGACAACTTTTAGGATATTCTTTTAGAATTTTGGTTGCAGAAGAACATGGAATAAATATTTATTCCGAAGAAGCGGCATTAAATAAATCCGAAATTTTAGTTCAATTTTTTCAATAAAAAAAACCTGTCCGGCTTAAATTAGCCAGACAGGTTTTTATAAAATACTCTTTAAATAATTCTTCTATTCGATATTTATACTGGAAGCTCCTCCATCTGATTTCTTCACGTTTTTTGGATTTCCCTTACAGTCTATTTCACTAGCACCAAAAGCTTCGGCTTTTATAGATTCTGTAGCAAAAACTTTGGCATGGCTCGCGCCCGCTACATGAACATCAACTTGTTTCGCTTTAAGTTCGTAGGCGTTTATGTCACTTGCTCCAATACCGTTTACACTAAATATATTGCTTGTGCCTCTTAAATCAACTTTGGAAGCACCTTTTACATCTAATTTGAATATTCCGCTCACATTCACATCTAAGTTTGCCTGACTAGCCCCAAGTAAATTTAGCGTAAAATCTTTTGTAGTAAGCGGGTATTTGCTTTCTATCTTACAAGCTCCCTTTGCTGTTAAATACTGGATTGAATCAGACGAAACGGAAACCTTGATCGGTTTATTTTGGAAGAGAAACACTTCGTCTGAGTATACATGCAACACACCATTCTCAACTTTAGTTATCACTCTCGGGAGATATCCTTTTACAAATGAAACTCTTAGCTCTTTGGTTGAATCATTTCTCAATTCAAGTTCTATATTTCCGGACAAATCAATAGCATTGAAAGAATCACATTCTCTTATTTCATCCTCATAAGGTTTATCATCATTATCCCAAAACAATGAATATCGTTGATCATTATGCCTATGAAAATTAATAAATGCATTAGCACCAACACTATAGAACATAAACAGACCTGCAATCCAAAGAATCAATACAACCCACGAAGCTGTATGAGGCGTATCGTGTTTTCCTGAAATAAGTCTTATAGCCCAATATATCAGTATGAAAATAGGACAGCCAATAATTAAAAGCAATGATGTGCTTATCAGCACCATTTTATCCGGAGAAAATGAAGTCCAGTTACTTATTATATCCGGAGCAAAGCCATTGAGAACACCTGGTTCAAAAATCAAAAAGAAAATTAAAAGAATCAGGGCACCAACCAACACCACACCTACTATACCAAGCACTGCTCCTACAAATCCTAATACTATCTTGAAAAACACGCGAATAATCTCCAAAACCTTATCGCCTGCAGTAGATGCACTCTTTTTAAACTCTTCGCTTTTTATATAGTTTTTGGCATTGTTTAGTTCTGTTTTTATACTCTCAACTGTTACATCTTCACCTTGCATCTCAAGACGTTGCGAAGCAGTTTTGGCTTCCGGGGCAACAAACCAGGCTATAATGTAAATCGGTATCATATATCCGGCACTGATCAGCGCCAATACAACCATTCCGATACGCACCCAGGTTACGTCCCAATCGAAATAGGCAGCCACACCCGAAGCAACGCCTCCTAAGATGGCATTCTCAGGGTCACGATAAAACCGACGTGATTTTTGCTGATTTTTGCTCGATTTGGGAGCTTTGGGTTCTTCACTCTCGTCGGCGTATTGGCTCGGCTTACCCATTATTTCAATAATTTCCTGAACGTCTTCCAACGTTACGACATTCTTATTTTTCTGAAGCTTCTCACTGAAAAGTTCAGCAATTCGGGCTTCAATGTCGTTCATTATTTCCTTTTTCTCCTCGTCCGACCTGAAATGATCTGCGATCTCATGGAGATAAGTCTGAAGCATTTCATACGCATCATCGTCTATATGAAAGACGATATTATTCAAATTAACCGTTAAAGTCTTTTTCATAAAGCGAATAATTTAATATGAAAATTTATATCCGACACTCAAAATAAAAGCACTTGAGAAATAACTGATACAGTATTTAGATGCCATAACTTTATTCTCCTTTGATTTTTATTACTACATTATTTATTTCTTCCCATGCGGTTTCCAGTTCACTTAAAAATGCGGCACCTAACGCCGTCATCTCATAATATTTACGGGGTGGCCCCTGAGTAGATTCCTCCCAGCGGTAGTCGAGCAATTCACCATTTTTAAGCCGGGTCAACAATGGGTACAAAGTTCCTTCCACTACAATTAATTTTGCCTCTTTCAGTTCCGAAATAATATCGGAGGCATAAGCCGGTTTTTTCCTAAGAATAAGTAGAATGCAATATTCCAGGTAACCTTTCCGCATTTGCGACTTAATATTATCTGCATTCATATCTATTTAGTTTTTAGTAAAATATAGTTGGCTAACAAAAATTGGACTCATCCGGTTTTTACAAAAACCCGGTATTATTTATTTCAACAATTCCAATAATTTTACTCTAAAAAAGTATTCATATTTAGCTTGTGCTTGTTCAGAAAGTACTTGTGTCAGATTGCTTTTAGCTTGATATAACTCGTAACTTGTACCTCTTCCTGCTTCAAATTTTTGATTTGCAAATCGATAAGCTTCACGACTGGAAATTTCAGATTTCTGCGATGCTTCCCAACGGCTTTTAGCAGCTATCGCATTGTAGTAAGCCTGTTGAATCGACTTTTTCAATTCTAACTTTGCATTATCCACGCTTATTTTGCTGCTCTCAACTCCTAATTGAGCTGTTCGAACGTTGTTGCGCGCTTGATACTTGTCAAAAATCGGAATAGACAAGGTTAAACTAATTCCGGCATTCAATTTATCTGAAAGCTGTTTTCCAAAAGAATCATAAATCTTAATTTGTCCAAGCGCGTCTTTACTATTATCTTTATAGTAAGTTGAACTAAAATTCGCAGAAAGATCTAATCTGGGATAATAGTCGGCTCTACTTGTCAATACATTCAATTCACTACTTTTTAATCTAAATTCAGCACCTTTAATTTCAGGTCGATGAGTCAAAGCACTCTCAAATACTTCGTCTGCACTGAGAAGTTTCAAATCAGATTCAGATAAATTTTCTGGAGCAACAACATCGAGATTCTCAAAATGAGCTAATTCCAAAAATTGAGCTAAGTCGAGTAATGAAAGATTTAATGTATTCTGTGCTTGCAACTTACTTAATTCTTCTTTTGATTGTTGCGCTATCAGCTCATACAACTCCCCTTCGGCCATTTTCCCTGCACCAACCAATGCGTGACGCTGTTCAATCTTAGTTTTTGTAAGTTCCAGCTGATCTGTTGCAATCTGCAACAATTCTTTATTGAGTAAAATTTGTAAAAACTCTGCAGCAACACTCGTAGTTATATCACTTTTTATTTTTCCCAAATCGGCCTCCGAGGCATACATATCGGCTTTTCTAGCCTCAATGTTATTTTTCAATTTAAACGCATTGAATAATGTCACACTACTGGAGAAGCCCAAACTCGTAGTTTGCGTTATCGCAGCACTATTAGTATATTTATAATTTTCGTCCAGTGAACGACCAAATCCATAATTCTGACCAATACGCCCATTCAAATCGGGTAACAAATTTTTACGAGCCTGATCATATGAAATTTCTCTCGTTTTTTTAGTCAGTATCTGCTGTTTTACATTTCGGTTGTTAGCCAAAGCCGTATCTACACACTGTTGTAGTGTCCAGAGTTTTGACTTCTGAGCATTAGCAAATGTTGTAACCAACAATGCTCCCAAAATTAAATATATTTTTGCTTTCATGCTTTGTCTATTGATTGATAAATATTTAGTTCTCAGAATCGTTATTTTTCTCTTTCTTAGCTACCTCGGATTTCTTTTCCAACACCTCAGCTCCTCGAATTTTATCTTTAAGAGTCAACCCATTTTTCACTTCTATTTTCACTCCATCGGACAAACCAATCTTCACCTGTTTTTTCACAAAAGTCTGTGGATCTTTCTTGGTCATAACATATACAAAAGCTGTATCTCCACCAAATTCTATACAGCTTTCGGGAATGGTAATTACGCGATCTGATTTTGAGAAAACAATTTCAGCATTGGCACTATAACCTGCACGTACGAATACGTCTTTCGGCACTTTTACAGCAGCTTTCATTTCGAACATAATAGCGCCACTCTCTTCTTTCCCTTTTGGCGAAACATATTCCAGCTTAGCTTGCAGTTTTTGATCCTGTAATGCTCCAATGGTAATATCCATAGGCATACCCACTTTAATTCTGCCAACCTCTGTTTCATCGAGTTTTCCTACAAAGAGCATATCATTCATGTTAGCCACTGTGGCAATTGTAGTTCCATCGTTAAAATTATTAGATTGAATAACCGAGTTTCCAACCTTGATTGGCACATCCAAAATTGTTCCGTTAATCGTCGAACGAACCAATGTATTGCTGATAGCAGCACTATTGGTGCTAATACCATCTCTAGTCAAGCTCAGATTATCTTTAGCCGCTTTAAGTTCTTCTTTATCATTATTGTATTGCAGTTGAGTCTTTTCAAACTCTTCTTTCGAAATCACTTTATCTGCAAACAACTTTGCGTCACGTTCATAATTCTTTTTGCTTTGATCATACGAAATTTGAGCGCGTGAAACTCTTGATTCGGCACTGTTTAGGCTCACCATATCAGGAATTACTTTAATTTTCGCAATTACATCACCAGCTTTTACAATATCACCGGCCTCTTTGTATACTGCTGCGATAATACCCGACATCTGAGGTTTAATTAAAATCTCGTTTCGAGGATCAACTTTTCCGGTTGCTACAGTTTTTTTATCAATATTACCAATCGAAACTGACACTATCTCATATTTTTTCACTACGGGACGAGATTTATTCCATAAAAACCAGAATGTCCAAAGTACGGTTATGGCTAATATAACCAGTAAAGCAATTTTTAAAAATTTCTTCATAATGTTTTGTTGTTGAACAATCTAAAACCCTTACGGGAGAGTAGATTAGTTAGTTATTTGATTGTTTTTTATTTGTTTTTTTGACTAAATTCATTCCTACAATAAGAAATATAGGCATAAAGGGGATTAAACTGGATATAGAATGTGCTAATGCTTCTGGCACACTATGCAATTTTCCCAGATTGTAACAAAATCCCAAAGCATAAAGAGCTAAAAATGAAAGAAGTAATGCCTGGGACAAAATCTTCTTATTTTTCAATACAATACTCATATTCAGTATATTTACAAAATTATTCTTCACGTATAGCCTCTATTGGCTTTATATTCATTGCTCTGTTAGCCGGTACAAATCCAGCCAAAGTACCTATAACCAATAGGATAAAGAAAGAAGCAATTGCAACACTAAAACTAATTTGAGGATCTTTAAAAAATTGATCTCCTTGACTCAGCAATATACCAACTATCGCCAGTAATCCCACACCAACCATTAAACCGGCAATACCCGCTATTAATGTCAATATAATACTTTCGCTCAAAATTTGTGTAATTATATTTCTGGGAGTTGCTCCAAGCGCCCGACGTATACCAATCTCTTTTGTTCGCTCCCGCACGGTTACTAACATAATATTACTTACTCCAACAGCTCCGGCAAATAAAGTTCCAAGTCCGACAAACCATATTAGAAAGGCGATTCCCAGTCCCAAATATAAAAACATCGTAAATATATCTTCAATATTAAAACCACCTACCGCTTTCTTGTCGTCGGGCGATATATTGTGTTTCTCACTCAATACTTTGCGTATCTTGTCTTCAATGACTTTAACTTTAATTCCGGGCTTGGCAGTTACAGCCATAAAGTGTACAGTTTTCCCCTGATTAAATGCCTGTTGCATTGTACTAAACGGAAGTACAACAGTTTCTTCGGTGCGCCCTCCAATATTTATCACGCTTGAAGTATGCCTACCAACCCCTACAACCTGAAAATATATACCATTTACCTGAATACTTTTACCAATAGGGTTTTCTCCATTCGGAAACAGCACCTCATATACCCGCTCGCCAATGACACAGACTTTCCGCTTTTCGGCAATATCAATATCATTAATATACCTACCGTAGATCATTTTACATTCGTCAATCTGGTTATAGGAAGGATAATTTCCTTTTACACCGTAACTTCCTGCTTTATCATTTCTGGTGACATTATTGGTTCCTCCGCTTCCAAAAAGCACAGGTGCCAAATATTGAATTTCAGGGACTTTATTTATCAACAATGAAATATCTTCATTTTCCATAGTCCATGTGCGACCTTTTTTAAATCCTTTATAAGGTTCAGACGTTTGCTCTGACCAAACGAAATATGAGTTGGTTGCAAAACCCTCAATTTCTGAGCTCATTCCCCGCTGAAGTGCAACTCCTGCTCCTACCATGACAACCAGCATGAACATTCCCCAAAAGACACCAAAAGCAGTCAAAAAACTTCGGGATTTATTGTGTGTTATGGTAAACCATATTTCCTGCCAACGATCTAAATCAAACATATTCTTTATTATTAGTTATGAACCACTTAATAGTGTCAAATAAATTCTTGCGTATAAATAATTTACATTTGCTAGTCAACAATTCTAATCGAACTATTCTTCTCTCATAGCTTCAATCGGTTTAATTCTTACTGCCCTGCGTGCAGGCATATACCCCGCTATTACGCCCGAAAGAATTAAGATACCGGTAGAAATTAGCACATATGATAACTCAACAGTAGGGTTTTTGAATATCGTTGGCGCATCCGGTGTAGCAGCAGTTGACTTTACCAAAATATAATTCACTATCTCTGTCAAACCAATTCCCATCATCATTCCTATATAACCAAATATAGAAGTGATAATGATTGCTTCAAGAATTACAGATTGCAAAATAGAAGCCGGTGGCGCACCTAATGCTTTGCGAATACCAATTTCCCGAGTTCTTTCTTTTACGGATACCAACATGATATTACTGACACCTACGATACCTGCAATAAGAGTAAAAATACCAATTACAGAAACAAAAATAGTTATACCGCCAAATATCTTCATCGTTTGAATAAAATCACTTTGATCATTCCGAATGTATATAGCCTGCGTATCATTAGGATCGAAACTCAAACTTTGTGACATTGTCTTTTTTAACCTTTTGTTAAAATCATCATTCGATTCTTTACTCTCCAAACCATTTACAGTCATAGCTATATTTCGAAACTTTAAATCCGGATTAAAAATATACTGCGCTGTGCTAAAAGGAATATAGGCCTGACCATCTCCAAATCGTGCTTTTTTTGTATTAATTCCGATTACTTTAAACATTACAGAGCCTATTTTCACGTATTTACCTAATGCACTTTTTCCTTTAAAAAGGACATCTTCAATTTTTTTATCCAGTACAACTACTTTATTGCTTGCCTTGTTATCCAACTGATTAATAAACCTGCCACCATTGGATTCAAACTTCAAATTAAAAATTTTCTGATAAGACGGCTCAACACCATTAATGCTAAAATTTCCAAATTCATTATTGTTGGTTATAGTCATTTGCTTTTCTATAATTCCACTCTGATCATTTGTCTCCAGCATATTATCTTTTACAGTGCTAACTTGACTTTTGTCGAAAGTTAGTGATCTGCCACTTTTTAAGCCCATATACGGAAGCGAAGATGTACCTGAATAAATTTGTACATTGTTTGTTGCTGCTCTGTCTTTGAAATTTGACATAACAGCATTTTTCAATCCATTGCCCGCTCCCAGCAACACAATAAGAATAAATATGCCCCACGACACCGAGAGTCCGGTGAGTATGGTACGCAATTTATTGTGTTTTAAGCTGTCCAGTATTTCTTGTATAGAATTAATTGTAAACATGTTGTAAAAATTAATGGTTTGTTTGTTGCCTCACCTGAAAATACATCAATCATTTAACGGCTTAGTCCCTCAGTTTTCTTGACGGACCTACAATGAAATAAAGAATAGCTCCAAATGGTATAAAAATTACAATCAGGATCATAAGCAGGTTATCATTTCCCGGAAACTTGCTCCTGAGAATGTCAATGATAGCAATAATTGGTAGCGCCAGGGCTAGAATTACGATCAACGGAATAATTAAAAATAAGCTGAAGAATCCCATTTTATTGTGTTCAAATTTATAATTATGAAAACTAATATCCGAATTATTTTCTCTCAATATTTTCGATCAAACCATCTTTGATATGTATTATCGAATTGGTTTCATCGGCTACAGATCTTTCGTGTGTTACTATTATGGTTGTAAGTCCATTAGCATTCAAATCGCCCAGCACTTTCATCATTTCTACAGTGGTTACACTGTCCAATGCGCCGGTTGGCTCATCGGCCAGCAATATTTGAGGTTTAGAAATAATGGCTCTGGCTATGGCTACACGTTGTTTCTGGCCACCTGACATTTCGCTGGGCATATGATGTGCCCAATCTCTTAACCCCATTCTGTCCAGGTACTCCATAGCAATAATATTACGCTTTTTACGACTAATATTTTTGTAATACAATGGAAGAGCTACATTTTCAAGTGCATTCTTAAAATTTATCAGGTTAAACGATTGAAAAACAAAACCAATCATCTCGTTACGATAAACAGCAGCCTGTTTTTCCGATAAATCTTTAATCAGTTTATTATTTAAATAGTATTCACCCTTATCATAATTATCTAATATACCCAAAATATTAAGCAACGTTGACTT
>Ga0302210_10001078_pt1 | contig 11791 bp, 9 predicted proteins | sample II_Fen_E3_2_FD_198793 | JGI IMG/M metagenome (GOLD analysis project Ga0302210, IMG submission 198793) | Peat permafrost microbial communities from Stordalen Mire near Abisko, Sweden - II_Fen_E3_2 | ecosystem: Environmental > Terrestrial > Soil > Wetlands > Permafrost | place: Sweden: Abisko... | reverse complement strand
AGTAACCGGACTTTGTGTGGCCGTAACGCTTGTTCCGTAAGAAGTTGTCAACCCATAATCAAAGCTTACTACTGTGGAGGCGTTGTTCGCATTGATACTACCATTTAAGGTAGCTCCTATGGTCGTAAGGCTGCTTACAGCTTGTGTAGTTACCGTTGGTGGTGTAATTGTACTGGTAACTGTATAACTGTTCGGATATAATAGTGCTGGCGCAGTCCCTGTTGCCGAGGTTGTCCAATTGGCGGAATTTGCCACTCTTGTTCTCCAAACATCTGCTGTAGCTGAAGTGGTTGGTCCTGAATAAAAGCCATCATCTACCGTTACATCTGTCCATGCATTATTATCAACAAAATAAACGGCATTTGTTCCGTTTGTTAAGCCAGTTGGCAAATCTGACCAATAATTGTCACTATAAGCACCTTTTCCCCATTGTCCTGTATGATAGCCCCAAATAAAAGTCGGGCTTGAAGGTAATCCCTGAAAAACCTGAATTCCATCATGTCCTGTGGTGAGCGCATTTAGTGCATAGATATAATTAGTATTGTTAAAATTATACAACCAGTTTGAATTTGCGGTAAATGCACTCCCTCCGACGTTTGCAGTATTTTGGCGGATCAATGTACCCGCAGTTACAGCTGATGGTGCTGTGTAAGTAATCATATTTCCACCCCCTGTAGGAGGATTTCCTTCCTCATAAATATTAAATGACGATGTGGTGGCATTCCAACCATAATCAGTGAAATTTATTACCGTTCCAGGAGTCAAATCTACTAATGGCATAAATGTAAATCCATCCGATCCATTCCCGTTAAATTCCAGTATAACTAAATCCCCTGCCACAAGTGTTGTTGCACCGATACCTAGTAACGGTAACAAACTGATCAATAAAAAAAGTAATCGTTTTTTCATAATATAATAAATATTTATTATTAAAGAACTAGTGAAATTTATCCTTTTGATTGATTCCCATACTTAAAAATGATGATGGTGTGATAAAACCTTCATCTGTATAGATAATTTCTGGTTTCAGAAATCTTGAATCGATGCAATTAATTCCAAAATTAAATCTATCCGGTGCAATATGAACAGAGCCCGGAACTCCGGGAGAACCATCATAAAAAGCATTGGAAACAGTTGCTTCTACAATTCTGATTTCCTTATTTTTGAAAAATGTATAAGCACCTTTATTCCATGGATTACATGCTTTTATGGTAGCCAATAATTCATCCGAGCTGTTTTTTTGCCAATCAAGTTTTACATCCTTGTAGGTAGGTTTCGGATAGTAATTTCCTCCTGTTTGAGCTTCCCCGGCTATCGGTTTTCCGGAATCGATCAGCTTCAATAATACCGGAATAATCAACCCCCCTTCAACCGATAGTTTACTCCAGTGCATTCCGTATGTTTCATCAGCATCTATGGGGAGTTTTCGTGTAATTATTACAGGCCCTGTATCGAGATTTTCATCCATCTTATGCAAAGTTATTCCACCATACGGCTCACGGTTTTTAATTTGCCAAAAGACTGGGGATGCACCCCGATATTCAGGCAGTTGAGCAAAGTGAAAATTTATAAACCCTAATTCTGGAATGGCTAAAACCGAATTAGGTATTTTATAGGGAAACGTCAAACACACCACAACTTTACATGGGAATTCGTATAACCACGTCTCCATTTGTTCTTTCAGTTTCTTTTGTGTGAATATCCTGAATGGAATGGACAGTTGTGTGCACATTCCTTCTATATAAAACCTGCTATCATCCGAAATATCAGATATGCCAATACTTTGCAAACGACCTTCCTGGATTAGTTTGTGTAATGCCGGTATAGTAAGATTGCTGTTGCAAATAACATTGATGTCGTGGGTGGGTGTCATTTACACAAATAATTATTTTGCCAACCAATCAGATTGGCTACATTATCGGATAAAATCTCTTTCTCAATTTCAGCAGCTGGATAATTTACCGAAGTATATTTTTTTATATTCATCGAATCGAAACCATAAAAATAATGATTTGAATAAGCTGTTTGAGTGACCGGATTAATGGATACCTTTCCCCTCGGACCAATAAAACTTGTTTGCTTCAACTCTTCAACAAAACGGACTGAATCAAAACCTACTTCGTTCCGTTTCAATGTTTCCCGAATTAAAATTCCGTTTTCATATCCAAGCATTGAAAATTCATTGGCTTCATGTCCCGTTTGTGATTTGAAATTTGAAACAAATGCTTTATTTTGTGCTAAATCAGTATCCCTAAACCAAGAGCTTACCGATGAAACCTCTTCACCCTGAGATTGAATACCGGATGAAGCAACAACATTCCGGTTATCGGTACCCATACTTTCAAACCAATTGAACATGGATGTACGCTCTTTACCATAATACGACATAAAGTAATAATCTGCCGAAGTTTGCTTCAACATCATTTGTGCTGAAAGCATTTCAGCTTCCGTTTTGTCTTTATGGGTTATATTAATAAAAACTGCTTGAGCTCCTGCTTTTGCAGCACCCGAAGTATGCGCATTGACAAGTGGAAATCCACTGTCATAAAATGATGAAAACACTCCCATTCTTTTTCCGAATTGCTCCCCTGCGATTCTTCCGGATAACCAGCAGGATTCCCATATCCGATAGGAGTTATTGAAAATAAAAGGAGAAGAACTTCCTGCCGATACGGGTAACCTCACTCCCATACCAGCCAATATTAGGGGTGTACGGGTTTGTGTAATTAGCTCTTTGACTGTTTTAACAACCAACGAATCGAGCATCCCAACTATAAGATTTACTTCTTCATTAATTATCAGTTTCCTGAATAACGGAGATACCTCATTCGGTAATCCCCGTTCTGTCTCGATATGGATAAAACTAACTTTTTCATCCCAGTTAAAAGCAAATTTTAACCCTTGTGCAAAATCTCTTGCCATAAATGGAAATTCATTTGAAAAAGGAGTAATAATTCCTATTTTGAGCATATCAGTTTCATAAGTTTGAATGAATTCCTATTCCCTCATTGGATATACACCATACAAACAAATAACCCAATTGATAGCCAATACAGGCTGGATATTGTCTATGGCTTGTGAATATCCGGTATTTCCTATCGCTATGTTTCCCGTAACTGTACCGTTCAAGGTAAGGGAAGCACTGATCGGTGCCATATTTGAATCGGCATCACCCGGCACTACATACCCACCCGTAATACTGGAAAGTACATTCCCAACTGCCGACATTTTATCTCCTGCTTCGCTGCAACAACGTGGTGTAACATTGCCTGTTGCCGTTCCGCTTACAGTCAGACCTGAAGTTGTTGCAGGATGATTGTGGGCGGGCAGGTTAGCTATTGTAAGTTGAGTTGTCTCGGATCCGTAATACTCCCCTAAATCCCAGTTTGTTGCCAAGCCTGTTCCCTGTCCTGCACTTACAGGTATTCTTCCCCGTAAATCGGGCAACATAAATGTTGTCTGACCATTTCCACCATAAATAGTACCGATTATTGAAAAAAGTGGACTGTATTGAGCTATCTGTAATGTTTGTCCCTGGCATAAAGCCCAGTTTTTTGGATTAAAATTACCTGCAAAACCTCTGATTTCGCCAATTGTTCCTTCCATAATATTCTAGTTTTTATAGTTTTAGTTTTAAATAAGTATTAATCCCGTGATGGAAATTCCCCGTTCAAACAAATGATCCAGTTAATTGCAAGAGAAGGTTGAATATTCGACACTAATTGTGCTGAACCGGTATTACCAATAGTTACCATTCCTGCAACCGTGCCGTTCACTGTGAGGGAAGCACTGATCGGTGCCATATTTGAATCGGCATCGCCCGGAATGACATACCCACTTGATATACTGGAAAGCACATTACCTACTGCCGACATTTTATCACCTACCTCGCTGCAACAGCTGGGGGTAATATTTCCGGTGGCTGTTCCGGTAACAGTCATTGATGAAGTTGCAGCAGGATGATTGTGTGTCGGAAGGTTAGCTATTGTCAGTTGAGTTTTCTCAGATCCTGAATATTCACCTAAGCTCCAGTTTATTGCTAATCCAGTTCCCTGTCCTGCACTAACAGGTATTCTTCCACGTAAGTCAGGTAACATAAATGTTGTCTGACCATTCCCTCCATAATAAGTTCCGATTATTGAAAAAAGTGCGGTGTATTGAGTTATCTGTAAAGTTTGTCCCTGGCATATCGCCCAGTACATCGGATTAAAATTACCTGCAAAACCTCTGATTTCGCCAATTGTCCCTTCCATACTTATTAAAATTTTAAAGATTAATAGTAGTAAATTAGTGAAGTAAGTAATTCAAAGTATTTAATGATATATCTTGAGTTTTGACCCCCAACCCCCAAAAAGGGCTTAAAGACCCTGTATTTGACTAATTGCTTATACCAAATATCATCTGAAGATGCACTCTTACTCCCTCTTTTTGGGGTTGGGGGATCAGAATAATATAGTAGCAAGTAAAATCATATTAGATATTTAACAAACATATTAATATTTATTACTGTTTACTTAAGTAATTGGAAACTAATAGTGTTCTTTCATTTTTATATATATCTTAATCAACCCTCAGCTCTATCACCCTCTCTAATGCTTTTTCCAAATTTCTTACTCCTTTAGGAGAAAAACTCCGAAGGAGGATAGTGGTTTGGAGAAAGCAGATCTGGAAGTCTATTTTTAAGAAGAATAAAATAATCGGTATATTATTCCAATTACTTTAATCAGATTCAAAGTAAAATAAATATCCTGAATGTGTATTTATCAAATTGTACAATCTTGTGTACGAATTGATACATAGGCTTAAATTCTTGTAGGGTTGTTCGTGATTGAATCCGATGATACATTCATTGCTATCCCTACATTTCTTAATCATCAAGTATTCAAGATAATATAGAACCAGTAATGCAGGTATGCCTTAGAACTGGCTTTGATGGTTATCGGAAATCTAGTTCAGGGAGTGGGATTGGTATTCCGCTTTGAAGTTATGCCTCCAGACAGATGGAGATGTGTTGGTAATCTGTTTAAATTGGCGGCTGAAATTAGAAGATTCACTGTATCCCACCATTTCGGATATTTCGATCAGGGTATATTCGGGAAAATCAACCAGGAGCTGTTTTGCTTCTTCAATCCGCAGGGTGTTGATCCACCCGTTGAAATTCTTCTTTTCTTCCATGTTGATAAATTTTGAAAGGGTAGTACGGCCTATCTTTAAATGATGAGCCATGTCTTCAATATTTACCTCCTGTTTCAGATAATATTTCTCTGTGAGGATCCTTTTTTTTAATTCTTCCCAGTCCAATCTCCTGTTACTTTTTGAGGTCTCTTCCGGGGTATTCATGACGGGGTATATGACCGGTTCTATGGATATGTAAGTACGAGGGTATTGGATGTAACAGATGCCGAAAGTCAGATAGAAGATGGTGTAAAAAATGGTGAGAACCAGCATTACCGGTTCGGTTGCTATCAGGCAAGGCAATAGAACGCTGATCCCGATGGTCAGGGAGGCCAGGAAACAATATTTAACCCAGGGAAGTTGCAACCGGTAGGTGTCTGCAAAATAATTATCTATCTCATTCCCGTAATTTCGTGCCTGCAGTCTAAATATATGCGTTAAATAGAATAGTTGGGCGATGTAGTAGAGCAGCAGCAGCTCCCGAAGGATCATGGAAGGATGGAATACCATTGTCCACAGTTGGTTGTAGTTACTTATAACCGGATTTCCCCACCGGGAAGCTGCCAGCCAGTACATTGCATTCAGGATTAGTAACGGCGCTATCTGGATATAAAGTTTACGCCTGGTTATAAATCCGGGACGAAGCAGGGTGATCAATGCAATGGTAAACAGGGAAGCTTGTAATGAGGCGATGGTCAATATTTCCAGCGAGAGTAAATCCACGGATACAAAACCAAATGTCATGGTACCTGCTTTGAGAATAGCTATGGCCAGATAAGCGCAAGCCAGTAACCGGAGCGATATCCGGTATTGTTTTAAGCCTTTGTTGGAGGGTAGGGGTAATGCTATAAAAACAATAGCCATGGCCGTACAACCAATCATGAATGCTGTATTTACAAATAAAGAGGCATGATTTTCCATACAGAAGATAATCTAATGTCGGATTTTATGTAACTTAAATGCAATAAAAACTCACAAAATGTAAATATTAGACTACAAAAGTAAACAAAAAAGGCAGAACCTCATCGTCTGCCTTATTTTTTTTTCGGTTATACTGCATTTTACTGGCAATCACCTTTCGATAGTTAATCGATTTCCCATGTGCCTGAATTTCATCTTCCCGGCTTTGTTTTCGTGCAGCCTTCACCTGCTCCATGACGGAGGATTTTTTTTTCATTTTCATTTTTTTATTTACCCTGTTTAAAAAATTAGATTTATACAGATTTTGTATATAACAAAAACCATGCTGTAATCTTTACCAATTTAAATATTTAAGTTGATTTATTGAATCAATAGAAGGAATGTCATTTTCCCGGATTTAAATGAATAGGTATTCTAATCTCTGTATACTTCAAAACCCTGAACCCTGAACCCTGAACACGAAACACGAAACTCTTCAAACCTCAAACTCCAAACCTTTTTTATCCCCAAATCCTGACTTCCCTTCTCCCGTTGTCCAATTCTTTCATATCCACATTCATCAGCGTGTCGGGTAGGAGGGGGGCCATATTTTCGGACCATTCTATAAAACACAGGTTTCCGCTGTACAGGTATTCTTCCGCTCCCAGGTCGAGGGCTTCCTGGGTAGTGCTGATCCGGTAGCAATCGAAATGATAAATGATCCTCCCATCGGCTGCTTCATATTCATTCACGATGGAGAAGGTCGGACTGTTCACAGTTTCCTTTACGCCCATCACTTCGCAGATCGCTTTTATGAAAGTAGTTTTTCCTGCACCCATTTTACCGTTAAATGCAAATACTGTCCGGTCACCCATCCCGTTGATAAATTGGCGGGCGGTGTCGTGAATGGTCTCTATGGATTCAATTGTTAATGTAAGCATGATCTATAAATTTAGGAGTAAGGAGTAAGAGGTAATGAGTAAATATCGAAAATATACATTATTTCACAAAACAGTACTTGCCGCTTACTCCTTACCTCTTACTCCTGTTTTTTGTGCAAAGATAAGCCTTTTTCCGTACTGTATTTACTCCCCACAGGGGTGATCTTTTATTCTGTTCAATTCTCAGGCCTTCAACGCATCCTTGAAGTAGTTGTAAACTATTGATGCTCTGCTAGTTCCTGCTATCTCAATCAACTCCGTCAATTCTGCGCTTTTAATTCGTTTTATGCTCTTAAAATGCTTGATCAAGTCATTTTTTGTTTTTTCACCAATTCCGGGTATCGTATCGAGTTCCGAGGCAATCTGCGTCTTGCTTCTCTTGTCCCGGTGAAAGGTGATGGCGAACCGGTGTACTTCATCCTGCATCGAGGCCAGTAATTTAAAAAGCTGATCGGTGGGTTTCATGCCAATCGCTTTGGGAGGAAAACCTACTAACATTTCCCGGGTATGGTGTTTGCTGTCCTTGGCAAGTCCGGCAATGGGAATTGTCAGGTTCAGTTCATCTTCCACTACCTGACGGATCACTTCCATTTGTCCGGCACCTCCATCGGCAATGATCAGGTCGGGTAGGGGACTTTCCTCATTGATCATGCGCGTGTACCTGCGGCGTACCACTTCTTTCATGGAAGCATAATCATCCGGACCTACTACGGTTTTAATATTATATTTCCTGTAATCTTTCTTTGATGGCTTTGCCATTTTAAATACTACACAGGCTGCCACGGCATCGGTCCCTGATATATTCGAGTTGTCGAAGCACTCGATAGTCATGGGCGGCTTTTCCATATGCAGCATTTCCTGGATTGATTTTAACAATTGCAGGCTCCGTTGTTCCGGGTTTAGTTTCTCTGCCTGCTTCATTTTATCAAATTTATACTGCCGTACATTCTGCATGGACAGGTCCAGTAACTTCTTACGGTCACCCCGCTGAGGTGTCATGACGGATACCCCTTTCAACGTAAAATCAATATTAAAGGGAACAATAATCTCCCTCGAATTACTTTTAAAACGTTCCCGTAATTCCACGATCGCAAGAGCCAGCAAGTCGGCTTTGTCCTCATCAATCCTTTTTTTGTATTCAATGGTGTACCCCTGAATGATGGAACCCTTCGAAATGCGCAGGATATTTACGAAGGCCGAACTCTCATCTTCATCATAAGCAAAGACGTCGGTGTTTTCCACAACGGAGTTTGCGATAATGGATTTTGATTTATAATTTTCAATCAGGTCGTATTTCAGTTTTATCTGATGCGCTTCCTCGTATTTGTATTCAGCAGCCAGGGTATGCATCTGATCGAGCAACATCTTGCTAATCTCGTTGGCATCCCCCTGGATAATCTGACGGATTTGTTCTATGCGTTGCAGGTATTCCCTTTCGCCCTCTTTCCCTTCGCAGGGTCCGTTGCATCGGTGAATATGGTATTGCAGGCAAACCTTGAATTTCCCGGCCCGTATATTCTCATTGGTCAGTGCCAGGTGGCAGGTACGGATAAGGAAGAGGTCATGAATAATTTCAAGCAGGGAGTTCAGCGTATAGTTCGAAGAGTATGGTCCGAAATAGGTACCCCCGTTTTTGTAGATGTTCCGTGTCTTGAAGATTCTGGGGAAAGGCTCGTTGGTGATGCAAATGCTGGGGTAAGTCTTGCCATCTTTCAGCAATACATTGTACCGGGGTTGGTATTGTTTGATCAGGTTGTTTTCCAGCAGGAGCGCATCCTCTTCCGTATCGACTACGATGTACCGGAGTGAAACGATATTTTTTACCAGGACATTGGTCTTGCCCTGCTCGTGTATTTTGTTGAAATAGGAGGTTACCCTCTTCTTTAAATTCTTTGCTTTCCCTACATAAATGATTTCTTCTGCGGCATTAAAATACTGGTATACCCCCGGCTTATCCGGCAGTGCCTGTACCTGTTCTTTTAATGCTGAGCTTGTTTTCATGTTTTATAGTTTGTTGTTCCACGTGGAACAAGTTAGTAGGAGGTTAGTAGTAGGTAGTTTGTAGTTCGTTGTATTTGAGTTGTTTCACGAAATTCATTTTCTTTGTATTTTTCTTGTCCTGTCTATCCTGTGGATGGGGTGTCGTGCTACTCTCTGCCACTCGCATTCTTTTTCAGCATGGTCTTTCTATCTTAAATGCCCGTATTCATCGCGGATTGTTTCACGTGGAACAATTGAAACTGCCTTTTGTTTAGTCTTTTAATGGGCGCTTATCGTCGTTTGAACGGGTTTCCTGTCCCTTTTATAGGGTAGGAGTGGAGTATCCTCTTCCGGCAAATTGAATAGCCCCTCCCGATAAATCGGGATGAATTGCGGGGAATTAAATTAGTATCGTCTCCTATAATTTTGCTTTATTGTTTCATTTGATTTTTAGACTGCTATTCCCAGTCTGTAAAGCTACCTACTACCTACTACCTACTACTAACTACCTACTAACCTATCTTCCCATCATTACCAGCAATATGTTCACATCGCTGGGTGAAATACCCGGTATACGGCTTGCCTGTCCAATGGTTTCAGGGGCTATCCGGGTTAGCTTTTGCCGCGCTTCGGTCGATAAAGAGAGTATTTCAGAGTAGTCAATACGTCCGAAAATGTTGATATGTTCCAGCCGTTGCAGCTTTTCGGCAATCAGTTTCTCGCGTTCTATGTAGCCTTCGTACTTCAACAAGACTTCTGTTGCTTCTACGATTTCCTCTTTTTTGCTTCCTGTTTCCTCGATTTTTTCTTTCAAAGCAGGTATTACTGTACCCAGGTCATGTATTCCAAGCTGTGGACGGAGCACCAGATCGCTCAGTTTGCAGCCGTGTTTCAACTCCGAAGAATAACGGGTAGCCAGAAAATCATTAATCTCTGCCGGTTTGATAGAGGTCTTTTTGAGGAAATCGGTGAGCACAGCCTGTTTTTCTTTCTTGTCGAGCAGCTGGTCGTGCCGGTTCTTGGTGGCCAACCCGATGGCATATCCCCGTTCGGTAAGCCGGACATCGGCATCATCCTGTCGCAACAGCAACCGGTATTCGGCCCTGGAAGTAAACATGCGGTACGGTTCATCCACCCCTTTTGTTACCAGATCATCGATCAAAACGCCGATATAGGCTTCGTTCCGTCCCAGCGTAAATTCATTTCCGCCATGCGCATTGATGTGTGCATTGATCCCGGCTATCAATCCCTGGCCTCCTGCTTCTTCGTATCCGGTGGTCCCGTTGACCTGTCCTGCAAAGAACAGGTTCTTTATCCGTTTCGTTTCCAACGAATGTTTTAGTTGCGTTGGATCGAAAAAGTCATATTCAATGGCATATCCCGGTCTGAACAGCTGTGCATTCTCCAGACCTACTATTGTATGGATGGCATCAATCTGAACCTGCAAAGGAAGTGAAGACGAAAAACCATTCAGATAATACTCCCTGGAGTCCACACCTTCGGGTTCCAGGAATAATTGATGGGAGTTTTTATCGGCAAAGGTGATAATCTTTGTTTCTATACTGGGACAATAACGGGGCCCGATGCTTTTGATTTGTCCGTTGTAAAGGGGTGAATCGCTCAATCCTTCCCGCAATTTATCATGCGTTGTTTTGTTGGTGCTGGTAATCCAGCAACTCATCTGCTTTAACTCCCTCCTGGACTCTTCCAGGAAAGAGAACTTATGGAAGTCAATATCTCCCTTTTGTTCGATCATTTTGGTGAAGTCAATGCTCCTGCCATCGATCCGGCAGGGGGTGCCTGTCTTCATTCTATCCGTGATGAAACCGAGACTTTTCAATTGTCCCGTGATTCCAAACGAGGCAGGTTCAGATATTCTCCCTCCAACCAGTTGTGTTTTTCCAAAATGCATTAACCCTCCCAGGAAAGTTCCTGCGGTGAGAACGACACATTTCGCATGAAAGTGAACTCCCAGTGACGACGTTAATCCGGTTATTTCCCCGTTTTCTATGATCAGCCCGGTCACGGTATCCTGCCAGATATATAAATTTTCTGTGTTCGTGACGGTCTTGACCCATTCCTGTATAAATTGCTGCCTGTCACTCTGCGATCGGGGGCTCCACATGGCGGGTCCTTTCGAGCGGTTCAGCATGCGGAACTGTATCGCGCTTCGGTCGGTAACGATTCCCATATGTCCACCCAGTGCATCGATCTCCCGCACAATCTGTCCTTTTGCGATTCCTCCCACAGCTGGGTTGCAACTCATCTGACCGATTTTATTCATGTCCATGGTGATGAGTAATGTCTTTGATCCCATATTCGCGGCAGCGGTCGCAGCTTCACAGCCTGCATGTCCGGCACCGATTACTATTATATCGTATTTAAAATCCATCTGAATTATTTACTATTTGTTTATTTGCAGGTTACCAGTTGATATCATGCTTTCGTTTCTAACCAATACTCGGGGTGATAAAACGTGCCTTTGCCAACTAATAAATCTGCAAAGTTATAAAATTGTCAGGACTTATTGGGTAGGTTCTAAAAGTTTAGGCTTTAGATGTAATCATTACACAATTAATTATATTCCACTCTCTGCTCCGAAAGCATCTTTATCTTACCCCGGTTACGTAAAGTATACCTTCCTGTTCGTATACCGGCACTTCCTGTGCGCACGTGAAACATCACTCAAAATGTTCAGTTCCGTGTATAATTGGTGACTATAGATTCTGATATTTTTTACATAATTCAAGAGACTCTTCCCCTATTTCCTGATTCGCAGTTCGTCCATTTCCTCC
>Ga0302210_10001076_pt1 | contig 11794 bp, 9 predicted proteins | sample II_Fen_E3_2_FD_198793 | JGI IMG/M metagenome (GOLD analysis project Ga0302210, IMG submission 198793) | Peat permafrost microbial communities from Stordalen Mire near Abisko, Sweden - II_Fen_E3_2 | ecosystem: Environmental > Terrestrial > Soil > Wetlands > Permafrost | place: Sweden: Abisko... | reverse complement strand
GATTCTTTTTTTGTTAAATCAAATCCTGATTACACATTAACATCCCCCGCAAATACATTTATTCCACTTGTTGCGACGGCATATGACTATAAGACTAAGGCATTATATGTCAATGCAAGTAGAGGTTTTATGCGTAATGAAAATATTTCACCAACACTAGCAGCGCCAGGGGTAGATCTGATTGGACCATCTATTCCTCAAGGTTACAAAGTAGATTCAGGGACCAGCTTAGCAGCGGCACATGCAGGAGGAGTAGCAGCTCTCCTTTTAGAATGGGGAATTGTAAGAGGAAATTATCCACAAATGAGCACCGTAGAGATAAGAAATTTACTAATACGCGGTGCAAGCAGGGAAAGCACAATCACTTATCCAAGTAAACAGTGGGGATATGGGATTTTAGATTTATATACTGCATTTGATACTTTCAGGAACAGTATTTCGTGATATAAAATAAAGAAAAATGGAAAATGGTAGGTATTGGATATATGGCAGAAGTATTTAATCTGGAAAGTTACTTGAGTAATGGGGTGGAAAATATTGTGAGGGGTGCTATAAAAGCTTCACTATCTAATCCCAAGGAGAGCATATTTATCGCTAAGTATGCGATGGCTAGTAAGAATTCTAGAAAGTTAAGGGTAGAGGCAGAGGATAGAGGGGATCATATACCCCCGTTTTTGATTGCAAGTATTACAAGTCAGTGTAACCTTCACTGCAAAGGCTGTTATGCACGAGGCAATAATGCTTGCGTTGATCGAGAAGCACAGAATCAATTGACAGAACAAGAATGGCTTAGAATATTTAATGAGGCTAAGGAACTTGGAATTGGATTCATTCTACTAGCGGGTGGAGAACCTTTTATGAGGTCTGATATTATTAAGGAAGCAGGTAAGATACCTGAGATAATATTCCCGATATTTACGAATGGAACAATGATTGATGATGAATATATTAAATTATTTATAAAACACAAAAATTTAATACCGATTCTAAGTATTGAAGGCAATGAAGTATATACAGATGAACGACGTGGTGGTGGAGTCTATCAGAAGTTGATTGGTGCGATGGACATCATGAAAACCAATAAAATATTATATGGTACCTCAGTTACAGTAACGAAACAAAATCTCAATGAAGTAACAACTATTGAATTCCTTGATAAGCTTTATAGTAGAGGCTGTAAGGTAGTATTTTTTATTGAGTATGTTCCAATTACTAAGGATACTGAGTATATGGCATTTGAAAATGAAGAAAGAGATATATTAAAAGAAAAGATGGTAGGTTTAAGGAATACATATGAGGATATGATATTTATATCATTTCCGGGCGACGAAAAGACATCGGGTGGATGTCTTGCAGCAGGACGTGGATTTTTTCATATAAATTCACACGGCGGTGCAGAACCCTGCCCATTTTCACCTTATTCGGATACGAATCTAAAAAATGTATCCTTGAAAGAAGCAATTAATTCTCCTTTATTTAAAAAATTACGGGATAACAATCTACTGATAGAAGAACATGCTGGTGGATGCGTCTTATTTGAGAGAGAAGAACAAGTAAAGCAGTTGATTGCTGATGGAAGCGTTGAAATCTAACAATAAAATATTATTTCTGATGCGGGGAAGTCTTGAAATGATATGCTTTTCAAGTTAATTACGTTGAAAAACAACAGATTATGCCAAAAACATACAGTTCGTGTCAACTATGTATTAATTTCCATAAAAAAAGAGTATAATTAATTTGATATCAGTTTCTACATTATTTATTGTTTATTTTTCTATTTGTGTCGCAAATGTATACGTTCATTTGTTATTACTTATAGATGGATTAATAATTCAGGGGGGAAAATATATTGAAAAAAAAGAAACTAAGTACGATTGTAGCGGGGGCTATTATAGTTGGTATTACAATTTCTATATTTTTGCAAAACAATGTTGAAGGTAATTTATATGATACGAGCACAGTATATGGTGTCGTAAAAGAAGCTCCGAGTAAGAGTATCACTGCAATGCCTTATGATGTGGCGAGAGGCGAAATATTTGACCTGTTATTTCGAAATAATGACTTCAATAATAAATATATTAAGAGGCAAATTCCACAGATAGAAAAGGAAGATACGCAGGATACGAAAGAGGAAAAAATTACAAACAATATTTTAAATGTTTTAGATGGAAATGATAAAGAAGAAATTTATAAAATAATTACAGGTAAGAATAATCAAGACGATAAAGATTATTTGCCGGAGACAACGTATATCATTAATAAGAATGTTGTTTCAACAAGACGTGTGGAACTGCCAGTTTCATTTCTAAGCCAATTTCCTGAATTGCCAACGGGTTGTGAAGTTACATCGTTGACGACTGTGCTGAATTATTTGAAATATAATGTGACAAAAGAGGAGATGGCAGATAGATATTTACCAAAGTGTAATTATGATGAAGGAAGTTTTTGGGATTATTTCCTAGGTGATCCAGTAGCGGATGATGCATTTGGTTGTTATTCATCACCTATTGTGACAGCGGCAAATAGTTACCTAACGCAACACGGAAGTAATTATGTGGCTTATGATTACAGTTATAGCGAATTTGAGACATTTTTAAAAGAGCTAGAAGCGGGAAATCCGATCATACTTTGGTCAACAATTGATTTGGAAAAAGCATTTATAACAGTCTCTTGGACGATTAATGATAGGGATGTGGAATGGATTGCGCCTGAACACTGTGTTGTTATGATTGGATATGATTTGGATGCAAATACAGTAACATTATCAGATCCTTTGAAAGGAATTGTTACAGTTGATATGGATTTAGTGAATTCACGATACATACAAATGTGCAGTCAGGCAGTGGTTATAAAATCTAATAGTAAAGTTGTAGAGGGTGCGACCAAAGCTCTAGAGGGGGAAACTCAAGGAACAACGCAAGGAACAACGCAAGGAACAACGCAAGGAACAACGCAAGGAACGACGCAAGGAACAACGCAAGGAACAACTAAAGGAACAACTGAGGGGACAACTCAAGGAACAACGGAGGGGACAACTCAAGGAACAACGGAGGGAATAACTCAAGGGACAACTTAAGGGACAAGCCAAGGAATAACTCAGGAAACAACAGAGTAAAACCCAAGTTACAACCTTAAATGCAACCCGAAAAACAAATCAAGAGATGATCCAAAGATATATAACTCAAATACATACAAAGATATGAAAATGAAGTAAAATTGATATTGAAGAAGACCACGCCTTATATAAAAAGCGTGGTTTTATTTATACCCTTAAGGCTCGGCTATTTTTTATTCATATTTGTTGGGAATAAGAATATAAATAATAATAACCTTTAATTTATTAATGCAAAAAATAAATTCTCTATTATTGTAGTATTTAGTTGAATTATAGGCGTAAAGGGAGTAAAATCAACTTAATTCAAGACCTGAATAGTAGAAAACTATCAGGCGGGAAAGGGGAACATAATGGATCCAACTATGATTTTGGTTTTAGTAGTAGTCGGTATTTTTGTAGCATACTTAGTTATTTTTCAGATTTTAGGTATAAGGGTAATTAATTCTAACGAAGTTGCTGTTGTAGAGAAATGGTGGAGTATCAGAGGTTCACTTAAAAATGCAATTATCGCCCTTAATGGTGAGGCAGGTTATGAGCCTGAGCTATTACGTGGTGGTATTCATTTTCGCTCAGTACTAATGTACAAGATATACAAATATCCATTGATTACAGTACCACAAGGACAGATCGCTTACATTTTCTCAAGAGATGGAGATCCACTTTCTCCAATACAGACGCTTGGAAAAGTTGTCCCAGAAGCAAATAACTTCCAAGATGTAAAAGGATTTTTACAGAATGGTGGACAAAAAGGACCACAAAGGGGAATTATAAGAGAAGGAACATATGCAATTAACTTGGCACAATTTATTGTAATTACAATAAGTGACATTAAGGCTATCAATATATCAAGACAAGATAGAAATGAACTTCTAACAATGCAACAGACACTTGAACAAAGAGAAGGCTTTACACCAGTCATCATTATGGGAAATAGAGTTGAAGATGTTGATCAGATGTGTATTGTTACAGTCCATGATGGACTTCCACTTGAACAGGGCGAAATCATAGCAAATGATGTAGGGCCTGGACATTCTAATTTCCAGGATCCTGAAAAGTTCTTAGAACTTGGCGGAAGACGTGGTAAGCAGATACAGGTACTTACAGATGGTACATATTTTATCAATAGACTTTTTGCAACAGTTGAATATAGACCAAAAACAGTAGTTCCAATTGGTTTTGTTGGAGTTGTAGTATCGTTTTTTGGTAAAGAAGGCGTTGATACAACTGGAATCGATTATAAGCATGGTGAACTTGTTGCCAATGGCTGCAAGGGTGTCTTAGAGAAACCACTTATGTCAGGAAAATATGCATTTAACACAGATGCAGGTAAAGTCGTTCTTGTTCCGACCACTAATATTATTTTAAAGTGGAATAAGAGTGAAACAGGAGCTCACAAATACGATGAAAATCTTACAGAAGTAGATATCATTACAAAAGATGCATTTGAACCATCATTACCTTTATCAGTTGTTATGCATATTGATTATAAACAAGCTCCTTGGGTTATTCAAAGATTCGGAGATATAACAATGCTTGTAAATCAGTCACTGGATCCACTTGTAAGTGCATATTTCAAAGATGTTGCTCAGACAAAGACATTGATTGAATTAATTCAAGAGCGTAGCGAGATTCGTGAAAAAGCAGTTGAAGAAATGCGTGAGAAGTTCCAAAAATATAACCTTCAGTTAGAAGAAGTTCTTATCGGAACACCTAAGATTAATGCTGGCGATGTTATGATTGAGAATATCCTTACACAGCTCCGTGAAAGACAAATCGCTGAAGAAAAGAAGATAACATACCAGAAGCAACAAGAAGCTGCTGAGAGTGAAAAATCACTTCGTGAAGCTGAAGCTACGGCATCACAGCAGGTATTCCTTACAAAATCTAAGATTCAGATCGAAGTTGAAAGAAACAGTGGTGCTGCACTTGCAAGTAAAGCAGAGCAGGAAGCAAACCAGATTACTGCACTTGCTAGAGCTAATTCTACAAAGATTCGTTTAGAAGGTGAAGCTGAGGCTTCTAAAGAGTCTAATGTTGGTCTTGCAAAAGCACAGGCAATTGATGCTCAAGTAAAAGCTTACGGCGGAGCTGAGTATCGTATTATTCAGGAAATTGCTGATAAACTTTCAGATGCAATTAAGAACGCTCACGTTGACATTGTTCCTAAGACAGTTGTTAACATGGGTGGAAGTGGTGATAATGGAGAGAATGGAAGCGGCACAATCATTGATGCATTGCTTAAATTTATAACCTTAGACAAATTGGGAGTTCCTTTGAAAACACAAAATGTAGGAAAGTATGAAGCACCTACAGCTTCCTATGAAACAAAGCAAGAAGCGACAACTGAAGCAGTAGTAGATGCAATTGATAAAGCAGCTGCAGAAGCTTTAGAGCAATCAAAAGAAGATTCGTCAACAGGAGCTGAAAAGACAGAAGCAACAACTTCAGCAAAAAAAGAAGAAAAAGAGTCTGTAGCGGAGACCGCTGCTAAAAAAACTATGGCTGCAAAAAATGAATCAGAAGAACAACCTGAAAAAATAAAATTAAGTAAGTATAGTTTTAAAACATTTTAAATTATTATTTTAATAATAATTATGGAGGATTCGGATATTTCCGGTCCTCCATTTCTATACTAGAGGTTAAAGAGAAGATGAAATTAATCACATTTATACAAAAAGAAGCTGTTTTATGTATTGCAGGTTTATTTGCACTGATGTCTGCGTTTGCAGTACCACCATCAAAAGCGTATATAGAGTACATAGATTTTAGAGTTTTGGCGCTACTGTTTTGCCTTATGTTAGTTGTTGCAGGATTTCATACAATTGGTTTGTTTGAAAATATGATTGAGAAAATGATAAAACATATCAATAGCACAAGACAACTTGTATTTGCTTTGGTATTGATTTGTTTTTTTACAAGTATGTTTATTACAAATGATGTTGCATTAATTACATTTGTACCATTCGCAATTATGATATTACAGAAAATCAAAAAAGAGAAGTTGATGATTTTTGTTATCGTGATGCAGACAATTGCAGCAAATCTTGGTAGCATGTTTACACCACTTGGAAATCCGCAAAATCTTTATCTATATTCGATATCCCAAATGGATATTTTGGAGTTTTTAAAGCTAATGTTTCCAATCACCCTCTTATCATTTATATTAATCGTTGTGACATTGCTATTTATGAAAAATGAAAAAATTGGAACAATAGAGGGCATTAGAGCGAATGAAATTAGTCGAGTGCGAATGGCTATTCTCATAGTATTATTTGTAATATGCTTATTCTCAGTACTTCATATGATTGACTATAGAATTGCATTTGCTATTGTAATGATTGCTGTATTAGTATTTGATCGAAAATTGCTTGCTGAGGCAGATTATTTGCTGTTACTTACATTTGTAGCCTTCTTTATATTTGTAGGGAATATGAAGAATATACCGTATATTGTAGATTTGCTAGCAAGCATTGTAAAAGGCAATGAAATTATGGTTTCTACAATTATAAGCCAGGTAATTAGCAACGTTCCAGCGGCGATACTGCTCTCAGGGTTCACACAAAACTATCCCATGTTAATACTCGGAACGAATATTGGCGGACTGGGAACTTTAATTGCCTCTATGGCAAGTTTGATTTCCTATAAATTTTATGGAAAGTCAGAAGGGGCAAATAAAGGAAAATATTTAGCGGTATTTTCTGTGATTAATCTAATATATTTGTTTATAATATTAGCGGTTTGCATTATAATTGTGTAAAACTAGGATCGAATGAAACTAGGTTTGTATCGAATTAAATAATTCCCAATAAGTGAATAAAAGTTGCATTCAGAAGCAAAGTGAGGAGCGTTACGATGATTTACAATATGATACCAATCAAGTCACAAGACCAAATTAAGGAATTTGCAAAAATCGCTGAAATCGTATGGAATGAGCATTTCACAAGTATAATTGGAAAAGCTCAAGTTGATTATATGTTAGATAAATTTCAGTCAGAGCAAGCAGTGACTGAGCAGATTAATGATCAGGGTTACGAGTATTATTTTATTGAAATTGAAGGAAATAAAGTAGGATATACTGGGATTCACAAGGAAGAAGAGAAGCTGTTTCTAAGTAAGCTATACATATTGAAAGATTACAGAAAGAAAGGTTATTCAAGTCTCGCATTTGGATTCTTACGCAATTTGTGCAAGGAAGTTGGTCTGAAAAGTATCTATCTTACTGTCAATAAATACAATACAGATACAATACGGATCTATGAAGCGAAAGGTTTTAAAATAGTGAAAGACCAAATATCAGACATTGGGAATGGATTCGTTATGGACGACTATGTAATGGAATTGACTATCTAAACAAAGCATTTATTATCTATATGAGGATAAATGTGAATGTTTTATGTAGTGTCTGTGAAGACTATTTACTTTTTTTGGAAAATGTACGAAAGTAATTAAGTATAGCACATAAGTATAAATGTAAGATTCATAAAATGTGAGTATTTATTTGGTGCAATATTTTCACAAAAGTAAACGTGAATGCAGTTAATGAGGCTGCAGGAAGGAGTCTAGTAATGGATATCAAAGAAATTTCGTCAATTCTTAGTTCGAGTTTTTACAAGGTAAACAACACACAAAATGTTGGACAAACAAGTGATTCAACGGAAGAATCAAGTACAAGTTCATCAGTGGGTACAAGTTCAGACAGTTATGAGAACACAATTTTAAACAGCATGGATGCTATCGCTTCTGGAACATATAACAAAATGTTGCAAGAAGTTGTAAATGGAGGTATAGATTTTAACTCGGTTTTAGAAGCGGCAAGTACAGCCGCAACAAGTACGGCCGCAACAAGTACAGCCGCAACAAGTACAGCTACAACAAGTACAGCTGCAACAAGTATGGATACATCAAGTACAGCCGCAACAAGTACAGCTGCAACAAGTACAGCTGCAACAAGTACGGATACATCAAGTACAACGGCAGCTAGTGGTAGTGGAACCGGAAGTGATACAACTAAAAGCGAAGTTACGACTGAATTAGTCGTTGGCTCGGATGGCTCGATATATTTGAAGACAACAACTACGACAGCAGATGGAGAGACTTCAGTTCAGACTCAAAAAATAGCTGAAGGTTCATTAGATTCTCAAAATAATGTAAAATTTAACCCAGATGTTAAACCGGATTTCAAGCCAGATTTTAAACCGGATGCGATAAATGAAGCAACGGCTACCGCTAATAGTGAGGAAGAAACTACTTCAGGCCTTAACAGTGAAGATGCAACTTCTAGTGCATTGTAGAATAATAAGTTAGAAATATTATAATGAATATTTGATTAGGCTAATATCATAGGAGAGTATGATACTAGCCTAATTTTTTTGATTGGTAAATATACCGTCTCAAGTAAAATACGGAAAAAGCTTAATTATAAATATAAATTTCCATAATTTATTATTTAAAATCGGTAAATTTAATATTGACATTATTTTAGAAAGATGATAAATTAAAAATGAAATCAAAGATGATTACATAGGCAGGAGTCTAATGTTAATTGTCTTTTTTTATTTTATAGGCAGAAACTAATATTAAGTACTCATAATAAGAGTGTTTTTGGCTAGAATAAGGATAAGCTTTCAACTTTATTTTTAAACTAAAAAACAAATTTAATTTAACGAAGGAAGGAATGTAATGTTATGATTATAAATTCAGGAGATTGTGCTTTTATTTTATTTTGTTCAGCATTAGTATTTTTAATGACACCAGGTTTGGCATTTTTCTATTCAGGTATGGTTCGAAGAAAGAATGCATTGAATACGCTTTTGTCTTGCTTCTTCATATGTGGATTGGCTTCACTAATGTGGGTAATATTTGGATATTCTCTAGCTTTTGGAACGAATCATGGTGGAATTATAGGTGGATTTAATCATTTATTCTTTAATGGCGTAGATAATATTAATCCAGACTATTCTTCTACAATACCAGAAAGCCTTTTTGCTACATTTCAAATGATGTTTGCAATTATTACTCCAGCGCTTATCTGTGGTTCATTAATAGGAAGAATGAAATTCTCAAAACTTGTAATATTTGTTGCAATATGGTCAGTTGTTGTATATTATCCTTTGGCACATATGGTATGGGGAACTGGTGGATTCTTAAAAGGATTAGGTGCACTTGATTTTGCTGGTGGAAATGTAGTACATATCAGCTCAGGTGTCACTGGATTAGTTGCTTGTATAATGTTAGGAAGGCGTCGTGAACATGGATTTACTTCTTACAAGCCACATAATATACCATTTGTTGTATTAGGCGCAGGAATCCTTTGGTTTGGTTGGTTTGGCTTCAATGCGGGAAGTGCATTAGCAGCAGACGGCATTGCTGTTCATGCATTTATAACAACAAATACATCAGCGGCAACTGCTTTGTTATCATGGATGGTAATTGAAAAATTAAAACATGGTAAAGCAACAACACTTGGTGCTGCAACTGGTGCAGTAGTCGGTTTAGTTGCAATTACGCCAGGTGCGGGATATGTTCCGATTTGGGCATCTTTTGTTATTGGTGCGCTCGTAAGTCCAATTTGTTATTTATTCATGACTAAGGTAAAAGATAAATTCAAATATGATGATGCGCTTGACGCATTTGGATGTCATGGAGTTGGTGGTATATGGGGTGGAATAGCAACAGGACTATTTGCAAGTAAAGATGTCAATCCACTTGTTACATGGAATGGCTTAATATATGGAGAAACAAAATTATTTGTGGTTCAATTAATCAGTATTGTAGTTACAATTGTAATAGCAGTTTCTGCTACGGTTGTTATAATGTCACTATTGAAACATTTTGGTGGAGTGCGTGTTTCAGATGAGGAAGAAGCTAGAGGACTCGATTACTCTGAGCATAGTGAATCAGCATACCCTGCATTTACAGGTTTGGATTAAGGACTCGAGGGGAGTGAATATGAATTATTAGAAATTCATATTCACTTGATATCATTTAGTGGAGGCATTGAAAAGATAAAAGATAAAGAGGAGGTCAATTATGAAAAAAATTGAAGCAATTATACGTCCGGAACAACTTGAAACATTAAAAGATGCGTTACTTAAAGCAAAAATCAATGGAATTACAATTCACCAAGTTTTTGGATGTGGGAATCAGTATGGATGGACCGAATATCACCGTGGTACTGAAATAATTATGAATACATTACCAAAAGTTGAATTTAAAATAGTAGTACCAGATGAAAGATTGGAAGAGATTATTCAAATTATTACTCAAAATACTCAAACTGGTGAAGTGGGTGATGGAAAGATCTTTGTTACAGAAGTAATTGATTGTATCCGAATTCGTTCTGGTGAACGTGGAGATAAAGCACTTTAAAAAAATAATTATAGAATTTAATAATATTCAAAAAATAAGGATAATGACGCTGTTGAGCCGATTTATCCTTATTTTTTGATGTATAAAAATACGATAAGTAAAAGAAATAATATATATTCAGAAAAATTCTTGACAAAATATAAAGCATTGTGTACAATTAAATAGTACTCAATTAGAAAAAGAAAAGGAGCAATAAGAATGAATATATATGATTTTGACGTAATTGGACAAAGAAATGAAGTAATCTCGTTAGAGAAATACAGAGGTAAGGTCATGCTTATTATTAATTCTGCGACTGAATGTGGATTTACTCCTCAATATGATGAATTACAGGATATGTATGAGAAATTCGGAGATGAAAATTTTGTGATTTTAGATTTTCCTTGTAATCAATTTGGAAAACAAGCACCTGGATCTAACGAAGAAATTGTAACTTTTTGTAGCTTGAAATTTGGTATTAAATTTCCTATTTTTGCAAAGATAGATGTAAATGGAGATAATGCAGCGCCACTATATAAATATCTTGTAGAGAAAAAAGAATTCGAAGGATTCGACATAGATCATCCCCTAACTCCAATGCTAGAAAGTATGCTGAGTAGAGTTAATCCTAATTTTAGAAATGAACCAGACATCAAATGGAATTTTACTAAATTTTTAATTGATAGTGAGGGAAATGTTGTAGAACGTTTTGAGCCAACGGACGATATCAATTTAATAGTAGAAAAAGTTAAAGAACTCATCCCTAATAGCTAAAAATATATTCATATGCGATTAGGTAAGCCTATTGTTAAAGCACTTACATATAGATGAATTTTCATCCTGTGTAAGTGCTTTTATTATTATTATTAACAAATCTAATAAAACCGTAATCAGTCGATTTATTTTAAATTAAACCGTTCAAGCGGTTCCGGGCCTCTCATAATTGTTCTTTTTATCTGCAGAGTACCATCGCTATCTGATTTAATTCTCCAATCTACCATCATGATTTTCCCATCTAAAATTTCAATACCAGTAATACCTCTAGTATGCGTGCAGCAGCCGGTATTAAAATAAGGAAGTTCTCTTTTTTTAGGGAATTTTTGGCGATGCGTATGGCCACAAATGAGCATCATTCTGTGCTTTTGTATCCACTTCTTATAATTTTTTTCGATTTTAGTTCGTTTAAATAAATTCCTTGCAGGGCTAGAAGGGTTTTGGAAACCGACAACATGCATAAAGCGCCAAAAATAGCGTAGTAGTAACATATTGACACGCCAAAGCTGATCATTCATAAAATCTCCTTGGTGCCCATGTAAAACAAGTATTTTCTGC
>Ga0302210_10001075_pt1 | contig 11795 bp, 11 predicted proteins | sample II_Fen_E3_2_FD_198793 | JGI IMG/M metagenome (GOLD analysis project Ga0302210, IMG submission 198793) | Peat permafrost microbial communities from Stordalen Mire near Abisko, Sweden - II_Fen_E3_2 | ecosystem: Environmental > Terrestrial > Soil > Wetlands > Permafrost | place: Sweden: Abisko... | reverse complement strand
AATTGTAATCTGCTTTTCAAAGTTTCCGGCTTTACCAACCTGTTTACAAAACCATCCACTTCAAATATCGAATTCTCGGGAGCACCACTGGTGTCAAACGATTTATATTCATTTCCAATAAACCCTCCTTCGTTGAAACGGTTATTGGCACTCACAAGTGAGATATAAGAGGGCAAAACACCTTTATAAGTGTCTTTTTTCATATATGAAATTACCGAACCGTATGATGGGTAAACCACAGACCCACCACTTAAATCGCCTGTAATCATGGCGTAATGACCTGTTTCGTGACCATTTACACCGTGTGTCATGCTTCGGATTAAACTATATTTATTTGCAATTTTTGCCAGAAGTGGTAATTTCTGATTGATGATTATTCCCGGAACATTCGTTTGAATCGGATCTTTCAAATTCCCTGAAATGTCGCGTGAAGACCCTGGTTTGGGGTCAAATGTATCGGTTTGTGATGGTCCTCCATCCAGATAAATCAAAATAACCGATTTTGCATGTTGAGCTTCAATTCTAAAAGCTAAAGCTAAAAAAACAAATATTATTAGAATATTTTTCATACTTACAGGCTTTAATGATTAAACAAAAATTCCGAACTGTTTATATAAGTCCATTGAATAACAGTTGCCAAATCGCGTAATTTCAAGTTGTTATTTTCGGCATAAACTTTAAAAAGCATTATTTCTTCTTTTGTAGGATAACGTGATAATGTCATTAACGAAATAGCTTTACAAACGTCATCTACATTATTGTTTTGAGCACAAATGCGATTAAGTATATTACTCTTTCGTATTTTTCCTTCCAATTCAACCGAATTAGTTAAATATAATAATTGTCTGGATGTAATTTTATTAGAACGTTGGCTCTCCAATGAAACATCTCTTGATACGCGCCCAAACAATTCAAGATCAGAACTCGAAACTGTCGCATCACCCAAATCAACCGACCTGGTTCCTTCTGGATAGAAAGTGAATGGTTCCGGCACACGACTCATATACGAATCATATATTCCCGTTATATCGGCCAGTGCATCCACCGTCACTTCGGCCTGCAGGCGTTGTGGTATATATTGTCCTTTAGGAGCCATTTCGCTTTGATAAGCTTTTGAGTTCAGTATCAATCGTATCATTGCTTTCATATCATAACCCGAATTAATAAACCGGTTTGTCAGAAAATTCAACAATTCCGGATTTGAAGGCAAATTGCTTTTCCTCCAATCATCTGGTTCATTAATAATGCCTTTCCCTGTAATCCAAAACCACAACCGATTAGCCATAACTCCTGCAAAACGATTGTTTTCTTTACTTGTAAGCCAGGCGACAAAAGGAATTCTCCAATCCTGGTTTTCATCAAATCGGATTTCTTTTCCATCAAACATTTTTATTGTACTTGTCGCCGGAAAAATACGTACATCGGGATACACAATTTCTTCTTTCCACTCTTTGGTGTTCTTATATCGTATTTGGTAGAAACATAGTTGACCATCATCCAACGTTTTTCTGGTTCCAAGAAATAACAAACTAATATTCTTATAAATATTATCAGGTGTTCGTTTCAGAAAAGCACGATAAAAGTTTACCGTTGGTGTACGGAAATTACTTCCTTTCGACAATAATAATTCGCTGACAAATTGATTATAAGGAGTGTTACCTGATATTTTTTCGTATAACCAACGGTCGTATGCCTGTACACTATTTGGCCAAAGATTACTTGGAAATTCAGATTTAATTCGTAGTATATCTCCCCAACGCATAACTATATAATGCACATACTCTTCCGAATTAAGGATCTGATCAATGAGGATTGTTCGTTTTTGAGGATCTGTAGAGCTTAAGAACTGAATTACTACATCTGTTTTAGGCAGGCGTCCGGTAATGGTTAGAAAAGTACGGCGAATAAATACTTCGTCGGAACAAACCTGTTGCATTCCTTTTTCGGAAAGGATATATTTGTCTATCTCATTAGCATGTAACGGAATTACAAGCAAACTAAAGAAAATTATTCTAAGAATTTTTTTCATATAATTATTGATTTAACAATTATCCTGTAAATAAAGGAAGATGTTTTATTTATTTGCAAATGCTATACCTTCGATTTCGATTAAAAGCTCTTTCCGACAAATACCTGCTTCTACGTAAATTACAGGAAGATTGGCCCAAACTTTTTCCACTTCTGACTTTACACAGTCAAAATCTGCTTTGTTTTTTATATAAACACGCAAACTAATAACTGTCATATCATTTTCTACTTCAACTCCATGTCGACTCAGGTTTCTTTTAGAAATCAGGAATAAGATATTCTCAATGGTTTGGTTGGTTTGCAAACCTGCATTCATCTCCATCATACTCATTTCTCCCCGAATAGCAGCAGTGCCCGATATAAAACAAATCACACCTCCATCACTGCTAACCAAATTGGCTCTTTCAAATTTCGGTGTAGCTTTTAGGGTAATTTCAGATTGCTTTCCAATCAACAACGATTCGGAATAGGCAAATGCAGGTATCTGCAATGGATTATCGAGTGATATGATTTTATTTTCCATTGTAACTGCCAGTGCAATTAAACTTACAACAACTCCCCTACACGCCATTCCTATTCCTGTGGCAGCTGGAAAACCGTGATTCCATTTCACTGTTTCATAAAATTGTGACCGAACATCATTAAACGCCTGATAATTTTGAATACCACCTTCATTTTCAGTGATGTGTCCGATATAATTCCATTGACGGATAATATCCCCAATTTCTAATTGTTCATTAGCAAGTATGGATTGAATTTTATAAAATATATCCGTTGATTGTGTATTAACTGAATCGTAAAACGATTTTCCAAGAATGCCTTCCGTAATTAAAAACGTTGAATTGTTTTGTTTGTACAACAAATACCTTACATCTTCAAAGATTTTAAAATCAACTGATTCCGGAGAAGTAGTTTCGGTTAAATAAGTTACTTCAGCAGCCATTTCATCCCGATTGCGCAGTGGTTGGATAATATATGAAATCAAAGGGGATTTCCCTCTAAATGATATGTCAACCGCTTTTTTTATTTCATTCAATTCCGCAGGGTAAATGTCTTCGGTTGATTTTCCAAAAAATATTATGGTTATAATTTTACTCTTTTCATTGAGAGGAGTCAATAATAAGTTTACTCGTTCTTTAAATGAAGTGGAATAAGCCTGAGAATAAGAACTATTGAAAAAATTAGGCATATAGAGGAGTTAATATCTTAGATAGTTTTCTATTTTGACTGTTTTTTGGCAAGATAGTTTAACAGGGAATGTTTTATTAAACGAATAAACACCTGACTTTATTTCAGGTTGTAACAAAACAAAAAAATCTGAGTAAATTTAAGAAAAAGAAAGAGTAATTGCAAAGAAAATAATGGCGTATGATGAAATTTATTTGTTCAATAATAATATTCAATAGCTATTTCAAATACAAATATGAACCTTAAGTATTTTTGAATTATATTAAAACATAAATATAATACTTCTTCCTCTAAGTTGTATTAAACGAACGTGAATAGTTGATACAAACCAGTCTGTTTTATTTACCGAAAATTCAAGGTTAAGTATATAAGTTTAGAGGTAGTTAAGTCTATTATTTTCTTTTATTTCAAGCTCCTCTATTTTTTATAATTAAAATAAATGATTTTTTTATTAGTTTATTTTAAACTTTTCGTTGTACGGATTGTTAGACATTCGTTAATTATACCTATCTTTAACCAATTTTATTTACTAATTTAATTTTTTATGAACATTTACGTAGGTAACTTAAGTTACAAAGTCCGGGAAAATGACCTTCAAGGGGTTATTGAAGAGTATGGTCAAGTTGAATCATGCAAAATTATTAAAGATCGCGAAACTGGCAAGTCAAAAGGATTTGCATTTGTAGAAATGTCGGATGACGCTGCAGCAGAAAAAGCTATCGCTGAATTAAACGGAGCTGAATTTGATGGTCGTGCCATGGTTATTAAACAGGCAACACCAAAAAACTAAGTTTTAGTTTTAAGCAAAAAAAACTACTTCTGTTATCATATGATAGCAGGAGTTTTTTTATGCCCGGAAATGAATAACACGAAAAATTCATACATTTTTCACAAAAAAAGGATTCCCCGGATTGTAAGAAACAATCCGGGGAATCCTTTTTTAATAATTATTTATTATTTCGTAATTCTTTCCAGCCATTTCAACATAGCTATCATAGTAAACATGGAGGTTAAGCAGGCTACTACAAACACAGTCCAGGTCAAATACACAGGAATGCTCTTATAGAAAATGGCACCAATAAACAGCAACTGGTTACCGACAGCTGTAGCGCCCAGCCAGCAGCCCTGCATGATACCCTGATATTTTGGCGGTGCTACTTTCGATACAAAGGAAATACCTAACGGACTAATAAATAGTTCTGCAACTGTCAGAATTAAATAGGTTCCTACTAACAGGAAAGGAGTGACCCGCTGAGCATCCGGCAATCCACCCATTAAAGTAATATCAGCCTTTGAAGGAAGCCCTATGGAGCAAACAGACATAACCACATAAGCTAATGCAGCTATTCCCATTCCTATGGCAATCTTCTTAGGGGTGGAAGGTTCTTTTCCTTTTGAACGTAAAAGCCCAAAAATACCCATTATAACCGGTGTCAGGAATACTACAAAAAACGGATTAATCGATTGGAATATTTCAGCTCCCTGAAGTGTTGTGAATCCTAAGTTGATTTTTATTCCACTTAAGTTGGTATAATCTTTAGCAAAGAAAGTCAAAGTAAGACCGTTTTGATGAAAGGAGAACCAGAAGAAAATAACGACTGCAAAAACTGCAAATAAAGCATATAAACGTTGTTTTACTTCTTTTACATCCATCTCTACATTTGTTGACGATGATGTATCATTCGCTGATTTCGGATCAGGAAACTTATTCTTATTGACAATATAAACGACCAGGGAAATCAACATGGCAATAATTGCGACACCAAATGCATAATGAAAGCCGGTTGTAAACAGATTCAGGTATTCTTTTGAAAAAGCCATCATATCTGTGCCGGTAAATCCTACCTGGGTGGCTAATTGATGCATACGTATTGCAGCTTCGGTTGATATATTTCCGTTTAGCTGTTCATGACAAAGTGCAGGAAGATCTGAATTATAGGCAAATCCATGTGAACTAACCCACCAGTTACGTACACCTACAGCTGCAAATGGAGCAAATATGGCACCTACATTGATAAACATATAGAACAACGAAAAGCCTGAATCACGTTGGCTTGAATACTGAGGATTATCATACATCTGACCAATAAGTGCCTGTAGATTGCCTTTGAAGAGTCCGTTACCCAGTGCAATGACAAACAATCCAAAACATGTCATAGCAAGGAATAATCCAAATGATCCTGCCGGTACCGGTGTTGGTGTTGGAATAGCAATCAGGAAATAACCCACCGTCATCAGGATCAGGCCAACCAGAATAGTTCCTTTGTAATTCCTTTTTTTATCGGCAATTAGTCCGCCAACAAATGCAAGAATATAAATCGAGAAATAGAAAATGGAATAAATAATACCGGCCTTTGTTTCATCCAGTCCAAATTTAGACATGAGGAAAAGTGATAGAATCGCCATCATGGTGTAGAACCCAAATCGTTCTCCCATATTGGCTAATGAGGCAGCAATTAATCCCTTAGGATGTTTTTTGAACATAGATTATTGATTTTTAAATATTTATTATTTTTATGTTTGTGTTTTCCTTCCCGAAACTTATAATTACTTCTATTGCTATTCAACTCTTCAAACTCTTCAAACTCTTCAAACTCTTCAAACTCTTCAAACTCTTCAAACTCTTCAAACCCTTCAAACTCTTCAAACCCTTCAAACTCTTCAAACTCTTCAAACCCTTCAAACTCATTCCGGCTTCATCACCACCCCTTTATTTTTTCTACCGTCCACTTTCATAATAATCGGTTTACTAAAATGTACATGACGGATAAATTCCGACTCGTATACTGCAGGTTGTGCATTCAGGTAATCCGTATCGTATGTGCCATCATGCAAAAACGGATTAATGGTAAAATAGGCTGCACCAAATGACGTAAGATTCTGGAAGAAATGTGTACCCTGGCTTGGATCGACACGGTAGTCTGACAAACCGGATTCTACTATTAACCTGGCATTGCTGATTTGCGACCATTTCACCGGAATGCCCAACCACGGATCGGCAGAGCCCCAACGTCCCGGACCTACAAGGACATAATGACTGTTTTCATTCACTAACAGGCGGTTCACTTTCTCGATTTCATACATAATCGATTGATTATTCGACGCACTGAAAGCTTCCGGTTTTACATACACCAAATCATATATATCATTTGTAATGCCGTGGCCCAGCGCGCTGTTGCATGTGATAATAGCATTTTCTTCCAGGATGGAACCTATGTCCTCATTAATCATTTCCTTGCTGTCGACAATCGGGCGTATCTGAAGTAAATAAAAAACATGCTGTTTCGCCGGCGAATAATCCAGGTTTACGGCAAATTCTATCTCAATAGGTCTCCCCATTTCAGACTGAGCAATGTGCAGGATTTCTTTTAATACCGAAGCGAGTGGAAACACGTCATGTTGCAGAATATTGGCAAAGGTGATCACCTTTCGTCCACCTTCATACAGGCTGTCGTAAATCGTCCGGTCCTGCAGGTTGTATGTTGAAGCAATGTAACGAAGCGTCCCATCTTTTTCTGCATCACCCACCGGTATTTTCAATAGGTTAAATCCATCATCCACCTGAGGAACAAAATGAGTCTGTGTTAAATCCAGTGCATTAAAATACGTCTGTGTTTCGCGTAATGCGTACTCAATATTACTGGTTTGCAATATATTGTTCGGATAAGCCGGTGAAAAGCGCAGGCTCATACCGCCATCCATAATGTGTTTACCCAATCCCATGGCAATATTAGCTATCCCATCTTCCGGCTTCTCTGCCCCTATCGGATAATAGTTCAGCGAACGGGCAACCCCCGAGAAAGAAGGATAAAAGCGGTTATCGTAGGCATTGCCACAAATTTCCTGCAGCACAACAGCCATTTTTTCTTCGTCAATGACATTTTTGGTTGCCGTCATATAGGCTTTGCTGTCCTTATAGAAAACGGAAGCATATACCGCCTTGATGGCTTCCACCACCATAAATAGCATGTGTGTCCGGCTCTCTGAATTATACGGAACCATGTACGTAGTATAAATACCGGCGAATGGTTGGTAATGCGAATCTTCCAACAGGCTGGACGAACGTACAGCAATGGGTGAACTGGTAACACCCAGGAAAGCATGAAGGTCGGCTATAAGTCGTTGAGGTATCCTGGCTTTCAGGAAATGCTTCAGTATTTCTTCATCATCAAGGTCCGACAATGCAATGGTATAGAGTTGGTTTTGCTCCATGAATTCTGTAAAATTCTCCGTGCACAGTACTACAGTCTTTGGGATCATAATCTGGCAATTCTCAAATTTCTCCAGGCTTTCGTTCCGCTTGATCATAGCATCTATAAACGCTAGTCCGCGACCCTTCCCTCCCAGTGATCCTTCGCCAATCCTGGCGAAATTTGAATACTGGTCGAAACGGTCACGTTGAAATACTGCCACTACCCCCCTGTTTTTCACTTTCCTGTAATGTACGATGGCATCCAGAATAATCTGACGTACTTTGTTCAGGTCGCTCGAGGCATAGTTGTCCACATTGATGCTTTTCAAAAACTCAGCCAGCGGAAACATGGCACGTGAATACAGCCAACGGGATATATTATTTCTCGACACATGATAATACAATGATTCGTCGCTTATTTTAAAAAGGTTTTCCTGTAACCCGCGTAAGTTTTGTATGCGTGCTTCCTCCTCCCCTGTTTCCGGATTAATGAACAGAAAGTCGCCAAAACCAAAGTTATCCGTTATTTTCTCCCGCAACTCCATCAAAAATGTCTTCGACATTTTATTCAGGAAGGCTGACTTTAATTTGTCTGCAGCCTCGTGATTCAACTCATCGGTTGATTCAACAATTAAAGGGATAAAAGTATCATGCTTGCGGATCTCCTGGCACAGGTTGATACCTGCCTGCTTATTTTTAACTCCGTTTTGAAGATAACTCACATCGGTGATCACCCCCAGCATGTTGTTTTTGTACTTTTCATAAATGGCAAGACCTTCTTCGTACGAACGTGCCAACAGTATCTTCGGACGTCCACGCATACGAAGCATTTGTTCATGCTCATTCAACGCTTCGGTCATAAACGAGCGCGATTGCTTAAATACGAATTTATACAGGTGAGGTACTATGGACGAATACCACCTTATTGAATCCTCCACAAACAGGATCACCTGTACTCCTACCGACTTTACATCTTCTTCCACGTTCATCCGGTCCTCGATCAGCTTGATAATAGCCAGCAGGATATCCGAGTTTCCCAGCCAGCTGAACACATAGTCAATGGCACTTAAATCCTCGTTGGCAATACGCAGTGATACAGATTTTGAAAAAGGGGTCAACACCACAATCGGGATATCAGGGAATTGCTGCTTTACCCATTTAGCCCATTCAAACGGGTTGATACTGTCGCCACTGGGCATGGAAATGATAAGCTCAAATGTCCGTTCCATAAGAAGGGCATTTGCTTCCTCCTCACTCGAGACCAGCCTGAAACGCGGTGGATACCTAAGGTTTAACGAAGTATATTCATTAAATATCAACTCATCAATCCGACCGTCTTCTTCCAGCACAAAAGCATCGTATTTACTGGCAAACAACAACACATTATAAATGCGATGCGTCATTAGGTTGGCAAACGATGTATCTTTAAAATAAAGCTTTTTTATGCTTGGAGTATTCATAATTAATTCATAATTAATTCATAATTTATAATGCATAATTCATAATTAGCTGCTTATAAACTCAATTTTGAATGCGACAGAGCAAAAGTAATAAAAGCTTTTAATTTATGGCAACAAAATGAATAAATATTTAACGTCGTTGTCTGGCAATGCATTAAAACAGGACATTGAAAATTTAATTGAGACAAAAGAAAATCTTAGCTGGATAGATAAGTAAGTGGAACAATTAAATGTCTTATTTATTCGAAAGCAATTGCTTCTTACTATCTGTCGCCGCTTCGCGGCTTAAAATCCTTCACTTGAACATTATTCTACCAAACTGTCACCGCTATGAGGCTTTTATAGGTGTGTAGTACCGACAGTATGGTAGTATAAACATCTAATTCAAAACCAATAGCCGCATATGGTACATTCCGACTTGACGGAAGCGGCGACAGATAAATGGCACCTAAAATGGTACATTATATTGTTCCACGTACTTATCAACATTTTTGACTTTTCAATTGTTATGATGAAAAAAATACAACTATTTTAAATCACACCCATTAGAACAACCTATCCATGTAACCTTTAAAAATGTTGAATCCGTTTTTATATGTTGAATATTAAATAGAAACCCGATGCAAATACACGCTGATAGTCCCGAACATTATTTAGACCAGTTGCCCGATGACAGGAAAGAAGCAGTGGGTAAACTCCGAAAAACCGTACTTGATAATCTGCCCGAAGGATTTGTTGAAACAATCGGGTATGGCATGTTGGGTTACGTAGTGCCTCATTCGCTGTATCCGGCAGGGTATCATTGCGATCCGAAACTACCGCTTCCCTTTATGAATATAGCTTCACAGAAAAATTACATATCGGTTTACCACATGGGCATTTATAGCAATGAAGAACTTCTGGAATGGTATTTAAATGAATATGAAAAGGTGTACCATTCAAAACCGGAAATGGGCAAAGGCTGTTTAAAGTTTAAAAAGCTAAACCTTATACCCTATCAGTTAATCGGGGAACTTGCCTCTAAAATAAGTGTGGCTGAATGGATAAACCACTATGAAACAAAAATAAAAAGATAACATAAATAGAATCACTTAACTCTCAAAAATGACAGTATGAATAAACCGAATGACATAGATGCGTATATCTCCGGTTTTCCGGAAGGTATCCGGAAATTATTGCAGGAAATACGTGCTACCATAAAAAAAGCCGCACCTGAGGCAGAAGAAGTCATCAGCTACGGCATGCCCGCCTTCCGTCAAAACGGGATGTTGGTATGGTACGCTGCTTTCAAGAACCATATAGGCTTCTACCCTATCCCGTCAGGTATTGAAGCATTTAAAGAAGAACTCTCAGCATTTAAAGGCACAAAAGGATCTGTTCATTTTCCCTTCGATAAGCCGTTACCTGTAGATCTGATATCCCGGATTGTTTCTTTCCGACTGAGTGAGAACATGATAAAAGAATCGGTCAAAATGAAGAAATAAACCGGAGTGATAGTTTTTGCAATATAACTGGTAAAGCTCTTATAAACAACCAGATTTGACTAAACACAAATAAAAATAAATCATTCACTTTAAAATTCAATTTTATGTTTACCATAGAACAAATTCAGGCAGCTCATTCCTATGTCAAAAGCGGAGCCGATTTCCCGGCATATATAAAGGATCTTATCAGGCTTGGGGTTACAGGTTATGAAACATATACACGGGATGGACATTCTGTCTATGCCGGAAACGACGGGTTCAGGATTGAATCCGCTGCCATCTATGATCCATTAAAGGTGTCGGAACAAAGCAACAAGTCCCAGTTCCAAGATGACCTGAAAGCTAATCAGACAGGCAAAACCGATTTTATCACTTTTTGTAATGACAGTGCCAGGTCAGGGATTGAAAAATGGGTGGTCGATACTGCCGCAATGACCTGCACCTATTACGACAAGGCAGGGAATGAAGTTTTGGTTGAGAAAATACAAATACCGTAAAACAGATTCAACCATTTTCATTCCTTGTGTATGACTAATAGGTACATATAGCTGATTATAAGGCTGATTGTGAATTCTATACAAGTCTTCGGAGTCATTAAAGCGGTGAAATCAAATGACCCATAAAAACAGATTCAGGTTTTGTTTTTAGGGGCTTTTTATAGTAAGTCGGGAATAATCCTACACACTTTACATCTTCGATGAACGCTTACATGACTTCGACGACCTCCGGTTGTTTTCCCTCAACAGGTATTCCTGTCGCGGAAGACTCCTATCCCACAACGCGGAACGCAGAACATGAAACCCGTCAAAGTATTTTTCAAACTATTCAAACTGATTTCTCTTACTCTTGTCCGTCACCTCTCCGTTACCTCTCCGTCATCTCTTTGGCTGAATCACACATCAAAGCCTTATCAAAGTCGTATTTAGCCCAAGCCTTTAATGATATGGGTTATGTAAGGCTTTGATATGGTTCAGATGTGGGTTAAATGTGGAATTCGATCAAAGAGATGACGGAGAGGTAACGGAGAGATGATGGAGAGGTGTACAAATGGATGTCTTCAGGAAAGTACAAATTGATCCATATTTCAAGATCAGGAATAAAAACAGCTCATTTATCCTTGGGTATACACTTTAAATAATTCAAGTCAAAACCGGTTATAACGAGTTGAATAAGTCCGTTTCAGTTTATGGACTTAGCAGTTCAACCTGTAAAACGGCCAGTAGAGAGTTGGTTCAAACCCAAGCTTCCGGGCCAACAGGAAGGAAGGCATATTTTCGAGTTTACAGCCCCATACCGGGATATAATCATGATCCAGGCAATAATCGATCAGTGCCATACAAACGGCTAGAGCATATCCTTTCCCCCGATAGCTTTCTGAAGTTTCTATCCCTATTTCCAATTGATTACCAATAACAAAAGCAGAAAAAGCTGTGGCAGCCACCC
>Ga0302210_10001072_pt1 | contig 11815 bp, 13 predicted proteins | sample II_Fen_E3_2_FD_198793 | JGI IMG/M metagenome (GOLD analysis project Ga0302210, IMG submission 198793) | Peat permafrost microbial communities from Stordalen Mire near Abisko, Sweden - II_Fen_E3_2 | ecosystem: Environmental > Terrestrial > Soil > Wetlands > Permafrost | place: Sweden: Abisko... | reverse complement strand
AGCACAGCAGACTCAGGTTCCTTCCTTTTTAAATGAAGATGGCCAGAGCATCTGGGACGTGATTGATTCTGCTTCTACTCTGACACGGCTGCATCAGGTACTCTGTATGAAGACGGCAGAATATTTTTCCCTGCTGCTGCAGCGTTCCCCCGGTAACAATATCATCTTTGCAATCAAGGAATTTATTCACCAGAATTATCAGAACGAATCCCTTTCAGTGAAATCCATCAGTGAGTATGTCATGCGTTCGGCTCCTTATGTCTGTACTTTCTTCAAGTCCGAAACAGGGCAGACTCTGAATCAGTATATTACGGAATACCGGGTGGAAAAGGCCCGCGCTCTGCTGGAGGATCCGCGTTACAAAATCACGGATGTAGCTGATCGTGTCGGTTATACTGATGTCAATTATTTTGGCAAGATCTTCCGGAAAACGGTGGGGCTTACTCCCTCGGAATACAGGGGGAAAATGTCAAAATGAAGCACATTCTGCGTGACGCCTCCATTCAGGCCAAACTGATGTTTTCGCATATTATTCTGATTGCCATACCGACCATTGTCGTTTTATTTTTCTTTTATAACCGCCTCTATGATCTGATTGTAAATGATTCCATCCGTCAGGCACTCGCGCTGTCCAGACAGACGTCTTCCGCATTAGATGCGACGATTAACCAGATTTCCACTATCTCATCCGCAGTAAGGGGCAACAGTTTTATGACCAGCATGTTCTCTGACAGTATTCAGAATGATGCGGATCTCTCTACCCCGAATGAAGGCAATTCTATCTTTAAAGATTTTCAAAATCTTATACATTCGGAAGTTGATAAAAATTTTGTAACAAGTATCCATGTTTACACGGATCAGCTTCCTTCTGCCTATTATGGCAAAGATGTGCCCGGGAATATTTTTCTTTCTACTGATACTGCAAAGGGCACCTACTGGCATGGCATCTTTTCAGCCACTTCCAAATACGCCCTGTACTGCCCAACCTTTTATCTTTCCGATGAGGAAGTCCATCATTTTGGGCAGCTTGCCTATATTGAAAAAATATTTCCGGGAAATGGTGCATCGGTCAGATCTCCTTCCTATTTAGCTATTTATTTTTCTGCTGATCATCTCGCTGCCATTTTAAAGCAGGATATTTCAGTAAATCATGGTGTCTTTTATATTCTGAATGAAAGAAATTCTATCGTTGCAAGTTCGGATGTTGCGCTCTCCGGAACTTATTTCATGGACTATGATACCGTTCGCGGATTGTCCAGTTCAGATGCCGGATTCACCACAAAAACGGTTCTGGGGCAGAAAATCTATACTGTCAGCTATGCCATTGCTGATACGGACTGGTATATGGTATCTGTACTTCCCGCAGCACCGGTTCTCAGAAGAGGCTATCTTGTCATCGCCAACTTTTTGATTTTATACATTACCATGCTTGCAGCCGCTTTTGTCATTGCTTACCGAATGTCCAGTTCCATTACCAAGCGTGTGGGAATTGTCAATGATCAGATGCGTATCATCAGGGAAGGACCTCCGGTTCGTACCCCGGATCCGGATATCCATGATGAAATCGGTGAACTAACGGATTCCTATAATTTCATGACTGATGAGATGAATGCTTTGATAGAAAATCAGCGTAAAGCTGCTGACGATCTGCGTATTTCGGAAGTCCGTGCCCTGCAGGCTCAGATCAATCCGCATTTTCTATATAACACCATGGATATGATCAACTGGCTGTCCCAGACAGGGAAACCGGATGAAGTGACTTCTGCCATTCAGGCTTTATCCAAATTCTATAAGATCACGCTCAGTAACCGGGATCTTTTCGGAACCATCTCTTCCGAAGTGGAACATGTAAAGCTGTATGTTCAGCTTCAGAATATGCGTTATGAAAATAAGATCAGGTTCGTAACTGACATCCCTGAAGAACTGATGGAATATTCCCTGCCCAGACTTACTCTGCAGCCTATCGTAGAAAATTCCATTCAGCATGGTATTCTGGAAAAGCCTTCCAGAAGCGGTACCATTGTTCTGACAGGATGGAAAGAAAATGATGATCTGATCTTACTGGTTTCTGACGATGGTGTCGGAATGCCTCCGGAAAAGCTGAATGTCATTCTTACCGGAACCAGTGAAAGAAAGTCTGGCAACAACATTGCCGTGCATAATACGCATCAGCGAATGCAGGTTCTGTACGGAGAGGATTTCGGTTTGAGTTATTACAGTACCCCAGGACAGGGCACTGACGTAGAAATAAGAATTCCGGCCAGATCAGTATGATCCTGGCCGGAATTCTTTATGTGCATTTGTACTTATATTTGTACTTATATTTGTATTTATTATTGTATTTGTATTTATTATTGTATTTGTATTTATTATTGTATTTGTATTTATTATTGTATTTGTACTTTTGATCGGTATTTCGGATCCATACTCAGTCCAGATGAAACAGTGTCTTCAGATCGTGGCATACCGGGCTGTTATCCGGGTTCGTCTCCATGATGTCTGCCATAAAATCCCACCATTTTCTATTGATCGCCGTATCAGCGCTCTTGCTCCAGCGTGCTTCATCTTCGATTTCAATATAGCCATAGAGTATCAGTGACTCCGGATCCAGTGAGATCGTATAGTTTTTGCCGCCATGCTCGTGTATCATATCGATCATTTCCGGCCAGAGCTGGTTGTGTCTTTTCTCATATTCTTTTTCCTGTCCGGGATAAAGCTTCATCGTAAATGTTTTGATCATCAATGCCATCCTCCCAATCTGTTATTTTCTCTTGGACTGCACTTCTGCTTCGTATTTCTCGATCTCGTCAAACCAGGACAGATCTGCCTTTACGCCGCAGCTTTCGCAGTAATATGCCCATACGTCTCCGAATGGAAGACATTTTATTTCTTCCTGAGCAACCATCAGTTTCGTCAGCTGGTTGGTATCCTGAAGTTCTTTCAGCATCGCATTCGGAATCAGCATTGCATTTAACAGTGCTTTCTGGAAACTTCTGAATCCGGTAGCCCATGCAGATACGCGGTTAATGGAAGCATCAAAATAGTCAAGTGCCATATAAACACGATTCAGTGCATTGTTTCTGACGATTTCTTTTGCGATCTCTTTGGTCTCATCATCAAAGAGCACTACATGATCACTGTCCCAGCGAACCGGACGGGTAATGTGAAGAGCGATCTCATCATAGAAGCACAGCAGTGCCGGAATCTTGTCTGATACCACTTCTGTCGGATGATAATGACCATTATCCATCAGTGGCATACATTTGTCGCGGTGCTCAGCTGCAAAGCTCAGGGTAAATTCTGCAGAACCTACTGTATAGGATTCCACGCCGATACCAAAGACTTTGGATTCAACACATGGTTTTACTTTTGCAAAATCATAAGGCTCAGAAAGGATCTCTTCGATAGATGCCTTATAACGTTCTCTTGGTCCCATACGGTCAGCCGGAATATCCTTGAAGCCATCACCTGTCCAGATATTCATAACGCAGGGAATCCCTGTCTCTTCTGCAAAATACTTGGAGATACGGATACATGCTTTGCCATGCTCGATCCAGAATTTTCTGACTTCAGGATCCGGGCTGGAGAGGCTGAGACCATCTTTTATCATCGGATGTGAGAAGAATGTAGGATTGAAATCCAGTCCCATGTTTCTTTCTTTTGCGAATTTTACCCATTTTTCAAAATGCTTTGGTTCGATTTTATCACGATCCACGAATTTGCCATCTTCAAAAATAGCATAGCATGCATGCACATTGATCTTCTTCTTACCAGGTGTCAGTTTGATCACCTTGTCCATGTCAGCAAAAAGTTCTTCGGGTGTTCTTGCTTTTCCAGGATAATTTCCTGTTGTCTGGATTCCGCCGGTCAGCGGGCCGTCATGGTCAAAACCTGTTACATCATCACCCTGCCAGCAGTGCAGTGAAACCGGAATTTCTTTCAGCTGCTCAATCACTTTGTCTGTGTCAATTCCATAAGTTTTGTAAATCTGTTTTGCTTCTTCGTATCTTTCTTTTACTTTCATACTTTGCCTCCTGATATCATCTGTTTATTTTTCCTGTTATATTTTGTATTGAATCAATTCTGGTACTGTTTTACTCCGAAAGATTCAAAGATGCATGCTCTGACTTCTTTCAGACCCCTGAACTCTCCTGCTTTGATCATCTGTGCTGCCAGATTTCCAATAGCTGTTGCTTCTCCCGGCCCGGCATATACCGTCCGTCCTGATTTCTCTGCAGTCAGTTCATTCAGGTAAACCGCATTGGACCCGCCGCCAACGATATGGATGGCATCGTAGTGGATTCCTGTGAGTGCCTCTATCTCTCCCACCGTATCCGCATAGCTTTCCGCCAGTGACTGATAGATCACTGTTGAGATCTGCCCTGCCGTCTCCGGCACCTGCTGACCGGTTCTGCTACAGTAGTCCTTGATTGCCTGTGTCATATTCTCAGGAGCAAGAAAACTGTCATCATTGACATCCACGCGTGAGGAAAAGCTGATTTCGTCTTCTGCCATTTCACAAAGTTCTGCGAAAGAATACTTATCGCTCATCTCATGACGGACAGACTGGATCATCCAGAGACCCATAATATTTTTCAGATAGCGGAATCTGTATTCATATCCGCCTTCATTGGTAAAGTTCTTCTGCATGCTCTCCATGGAGCAGATTGCCTTCTTATTCTCCACACCCATCAGTGACCATGTCCCGGAACTGATATAAAGGCACTCATCTGACTGGCTGGGTACTGCCATGACAGCAGATGCGGTATCGTGGGTTGCCGGAAGCACCACTGTGCTGGAAAATCCGACTTCTGCCTCAATTTCGGGAGAAAACTTACCTACAACCGTACCCGGCATGCTAAGAGGCAGGAACATCTCTGTACTAAATCCCAACATGGAGATCAGCTCTTTATCCCACTGTTTCGTTTCAGGGCTGACCAGCTGACCTGACGTGGCATTGGTATATTCCGATACTTTGTTTCCGGTCAGAAGAAACTGAAAATAATCCGGCAGCATCAGGAATGTCTTTGCTTTTGCCATCAGCTCCGGTTCCTGCACTTTATGCGCCATCAGCTGATAAATCGTATTAAAGATCTGTTTCTGAATTCCTGTTCTGGCATACAGATCCTTCTCCGGTAAAATCCTGTAAACTTCCTGATCCATCTCTGTCATCCTGTGATCACGATATCCATAGGTGTTTCCCAGAACCTGATCATTCTGATCCAGAAGAACGTAATCAACGGCCCAGGTGTCAATTCCCATGCTGGCAGGTATTTTACCAGCCTCTTTACATTTTTTCAGACCAGCCTTGATCTCTCTGAAAAGATGCTCGGTATCCCAGCAGAGATGTCCGTCTTTTTTTACCATTCCGTTTTCAAAACGATGAATTTCTTCCAGAACCATCTTCCCGTTCTCTATACTGCCTAAGATATGCCGGCCGCTGGATGCGCCGATATCGACAGCCAGATAATAGTTCGTCATAACTGAACTCCTTCCTGTTTCCTATTTAAGTTGTCCTTAGTATAGCGCATATCAGGTTTACTTGTTAGGACTTTATTTGCAAATTTTACCGTCCTTATTTGCCGTTTTATATTCATTATGTTATGATGAATATAAACAATTTTTTATTTCTTGTTTTGTCTATATTTTATATTTTTCATGCTATTTTTGTTTTATTACCGTTTATTTTACTTTTCCAGCAAACTGAAACTTAAATATTTGATATTTTTATCAGCCTAAGAAGGGAGAAAATTCGAATTATGAATCAGCAGCTTTTGGATAAACTCGCTCCGATTTCAGCAGAAGAACAGGCAATTTTGGACGGAAAAGCCAGCGTCCAGAAAGACCTGTATACCAATACCAGAGATTTTGTTGTAGACAGCCGCAAGATGTTGGAAAAGGGAAAACTGATCGACATCAGACCTCACACCCGTTTTGTTCATTTTCCAAAGCATCGTCATAACTATGTGGAAATCATCTACATGTGCAGCGGGTCCACAACTCATATCATTAATGATCATAACAGTGTCAAACTGGAAACAGGGGAGCTCCTGTTCCTGAATCAAAATGCCACACAGGAGATTCTTCCAGCAGGACTGCAGGATGTTGCTGTCAATTTCATGGTTCTGCCGGAATTTTTCGACAGAGCTTTTTCCATGATGGAAGGAGAAAGTGTTCTGCACGATTTTTTTATCAGCTCGCTGCGAAAGGAAAAAGGTCTTGTGGATTATCTCCATTTTCAGGTACGGGATGTACTTCCGATACAGAATCTTGTGGAAAACATGATCTATTCTCTTGTCAACAGACAGTTAAACTCCAGAACCATCAATCAGACCACCATGGGACTTTTGCTGCTGCTTCTTCAGGATCAGAGTGACCGGATCAACCGCAGTGATCCTGGACAGCATGAGCAGAATATCATCTTTACGGCCCTGAAATATATTGAGGAAAATTATAAGACCGGTTCTCTGGAAGAGCTCGCAGGTCTGGTCAATCAGCCGACTTATTATGTAAGCAAGCTGATCAAAAAGCACTCCGGTTATACATTCAAACACCTCCTGCAGGTAAAAAGGCTCAATCAGGCAGCTTTTTTACTTCATACCACCATGCTGCCTGTGGAAGATATTATTGCATTGACAGGCTATGATAATACAAGCTTTTTTCATCGTATTTTCCGGGAACATTTTTATATGACGCCCAAGGTATACCGTAACTGCGGCAAAAATCCCCAGATTTCCCCATAAACTGCACGAAAAAAGCCCTTATGCAAATGCATAAAAGGCTTTTTCCAACAATTATGTTCTATGGATGAACTAAAAAATGGCACAGGCTTATTCATTTTCAGGATACAGGCATGTAATGCCATTTTCCCGAAGGAGTGTACTCCACCCCTCTGACGGTTTTTCGTCAGTCACTACAATATCTATATCTTTCAAATCTGCGATTTTGGAAAAAGCAACTGTATCAAACTTTGTTCTGTCAACCGCGATAATTTTCTGTTTTGCTGATTTCAGCATCATCTGCTTTGGTTTTGCGAATTCATCACTGCTGTCAGTGAGACCTTTTTCCATATCAAAACCTTTGCCGGAGACAATTGCCTTCTCCACATTATAAGAGCTGAAAATTTCTATTGTGTTAGTTCCGACAAGTGCGAGATAGCCTTCTTTCAGCTTTCCACCTGAGGAAATAATATTCCACTCACTGACATCCGATAATTCTATAATTACTTCTATGGAATTGGTCAGAACTGTAAGTCTCTGTTTTTGCTTAATTGCTTTTGCAATAAAAATTGCTGTTGTACTGGCATCCAATGTAATGTGATCGCCATCTTCTATAAGTCCGGCAATGATCTCAGCCATTTTCTGCTTTCCACTTACATTACGTTTCTTTCTGACATTAAAGGGCATATCAATGCTGGTATTTTCATTAATGACGGCTCCACCGTAGCTTTTCACTGCTAGTCCGTCACGATCCAGTTTATCCAGATCACGCCGGATTGTCTCTTCCGAGACTCCGAATTTCTGACTCAGCTCACTGACTACAACCCGCTTTTCTTCCTGGAGCTGTTCCAATATTAAATTGCGTCTCTCCAGTGCCAGCATATGGATCCTCCCTCTGCTTTCTCAGCTGTAAATCACTTACAAAATAGATTTGCATACCTGTTCATCAGGCTGTGCAATCACAGATGAATCGAGATACATTCCCTTTGGTCCGATGTGTGCCCTTGCTGTTTCAATTGCTGCTTCCACAGCTGCGACTTCTCCGGTGAGAAACATATAGGACTTTCCGCACATTCCCTTTGCAATACGCAGTTCTATCAGTTCAACAATTGCTGTTTTTGCGGCTACATCAGCTGCTTCAATAATGGCAGCCACATCAAATGTTTCCAGTATTCCCAGTGCTTTTACCTTCTCTACATGAGTTGTTCCGTATATTGCCGGAAAAATCGATTCATGAGGATTACCAAGAACCATATTATCAATCAGGTTATCTGCATTCATTTCTGATGCACGATCCACTGCAGCTCTCACTGCGCTTAAGTCACCTGTGATGATAGCGATATATTTACCCGGACAGACTGTTTCTGCCTCTACGATTTCAACATTAGAAGTTTTTACCATCGTATCTGTTGCCACGACTCCTGCTGACACGGTTTTAAATTCAACCATTCCTATTGCCCTGCTCACGATAGCAATCCTCCTAACCTACACTTTGTATTGTCACACTGTTTTTATTTACAGCTGTTACTTTTCCGTTTATGGAAGCATGAATGGCAACGCTGAGGCCTTCTGCAGCCTTACCGATTACATCGCCTCTTTTTACCTGCATTCCCACAGTAACAGCCGGAACAGCAGGTACACCAATATGCTGGCTCATTTTTTCAACCACAGTTTTGACGGATACCGTCTGATCGTCCAGTGGCGCCGGTTTGTTATATTTTGCCAGTCCCAGTCTTGCTTCCAGTCTCTTTTCAGGCACTTTCCGGTATTCCCGCGCCGCATTTACTGCTGTTGGCAATATATCTGCAGGCGGCTTAACTCCTGCTTTTTTAAGACCATTTTTATAAATTGTGATCAGTGTTCTCGGTGCAAGTCCCTGTGGACAGGCAAAAAGTTCACATATTCCACACGAACAACAGAAAAATGTATCCAGAAAAATATTCAGATTCTGGAAATCCTGATTGGCCGCTGATCTCATAAAAAGATGTGGTTCTATCGGATGTCCCAGCATATTTCTCGGACAGAGATTGGTGCATTCTTCACACTGACAGCAGATAGATGCCGCACGTTTTAATTCTATGGAAGAACTGCTCTGTGTTCTCTGCACCAGCTTATGATCTGACGGCATAACAAGTATTGCATTTGTGGTTTTGGTAATCGGCATGGATGCCGTTCCTACAAATCCCATCATTGGTCCGCCTACAATATAGACCGGGTCTTCCGTTGTGATCTGCCCTGCAAATTTCACAGCATTTTCAATGCTGCATCCAAGCGGCAGTCTGACAGAAATGGGATGTTCCACTTCACCTACGATGGTAACTACTTTATCTGTTACCGGCTGCTTCAGTTCCACAGCGCGATATATATTAAACATTGTTTCTACATTAAATACGGCTACTCCAGCCTCTATAGGAAGACCGCCCGGTCTGATGACTTTTCCGGTTGCTTCATAAATCAGCACAACCTCATCACCCACGGGATAAGCACTTGGCAGTAAATGAATTCTCATATGCGGGAATTCTCCAATGTGCTCTTTTAAGGTTTCCACGGTATCTTTATATTCACTTTTAATGCCAATAATGGCTTCTTCTGCCTTCACGGTATCTGCTACCATCTGGAAGGTTTTCATAATTTCGTATGCATGTGCCTTCAGAAGCTGTCTGTGCAGTTTCAGAAGTGGTTCGCATTCCGCACAGTTTAACAGAATGGTCTGAGCGCGTTCATCAAGTTTTCCATAGGTTGGAAATCCAGCTCCGCCAGCTCCAACGATCCCATTGTCCTGTACGATTTTCTTCAGTTCAGCTAGTTCCATGATAAAGCACTACTCCAATCCGCTTGGGTCGTCAATAATACCAACAATGGCCGCGTCCACGGGAGCGCTCGCCATATCACATCCGATCCGCGCTGCGCTTCCCTGTGCAACCAGTACATATTCGCCGATACCGGCTCCTATGTTATCTATTGCCACAAACTGATTCATGTGGCCTTTCATTCGCTCGACCGGTTCGACAATCATGAATTTATTTCCTACTAAATTTTCACTTTTGCGTGTGGAAACAATACTGCCCACAACTTTTCCTACAATCATGAAGGCCTCCCTAATCAACGTTTTAACATTCTAAACATTAGTTTTGAATAATTGCAACTGTATCACCCTGCGCAATCTTACTTGCGTTGGCTTCATCAGTATCAATGTGCATTTCCAGTGTATAATCTTCACTTACACGGATTTTCACATGATTAAAAACAGTTCCGCGTTCATTTTCAGCTTTTACTGATACGATATCGCCATCCTTCATTCCTGCTGCCATAGCATCTGCCGGCGACATATGAATATGACGCTGTGCCACGATACAGCCTTCGTTCAGATAGAGCACACCTTTTGGTCCTACGACCGCAATCGGTGAACTTCCGGATACATTGCCGGATTCTCTGATCGGCGCTTTTATGCCAAGCTTCAAAGCATCTGTTGCAGATATTTCAACCTGATTTACTTTACGGCACGGTCCAAGAATTCTGACATTTTCAATTGCTCTGAGTTTTAATCCAACGATGGTAACCTGCTCATTTGATGCAAACTGACCACCCATCAGATCTTTTTTCTTTGTCAGATGGTATCCTTCTCCGAACAGTGTCTCTACAGCTTCCTGAGTTAAATGTACATGTCTTGCAGATATACCGACAGGAACAAGAAAACCTTTTTTGCTTTTCTGCGCATTGGACTGCTCTAATGCTTCAAGTACCAGTTTTGTAATAATCTCTATGTTATTTATATTTGTATTCGTATCCACTTTGACACCTGCTTTTCCTTTAGAAAATCATTTCTTTTGTCAGGCTGTTCCTCCGCCGCTTTTGCGGCGGAATTGTGCCTGCTCTTGTGTCAGAAACTGCACAAAGTATTATTACTCCGCACAGTTGCCTGCCGGATCTTATTTAAGCTTCGGCAGAATCATTTCTACATCATTGTGTGGTCTAGGAATTACGTGCTGAGCTACAAGCTCTCCCAGTCTGCCAGCAGCATTTGCGCCAGCTTCAACAGCTGATTTTACTGCGCCTACATCTCCACGTACCATAACTGTTACCAGTCCGCTTCCGATTTTCTCGGTTCCGATCAGACTAACGTTAGCTGCCTTACACATAGCATCAGCTGCTTCAATAGATGCTACTAAACCTCTGGTTTCAATCATTCCTAATGCTTCCTGTGACATGATTTTTCCTCCTTAAAATGAACTGTACTTATATATGTACCAGTCTAATGAATTATTGTTCTTCTGACAATGGTTCTTCACTTATTTCTGCTATTTCTTTTGTTACTGTTTTAAATCTGCTGGCTGATTTTTCTACCAGTCTGACAATTTCGGGATGCGGATTTGCAATAACACCCTTTGCCGCCGGTTTTTTGATCCCGCCTGCTGCTGCAGTTTCAACGGCCTGTGTCACTGCTGACACATCACCCTGGATCACCAGAGTAACCAGTCTGCCTCCAAGCTTGCGCTCCCAGGTTGCCAGTTCCACATCTGCCGTCTTGCACATGATGTCTAATGCAACCGTTGCTGCCACGACACCAGGTATCTCTATAAAGCCGTATGCGTTTCCCATGAAAACTCCCTCACCTGCTGGATTAGATAGTTGGTAAAATCTTTTCTACATCATTGTGTGGTCTAGGAATTACATGTTTTGCTACTAACTCACCGAGTCTTCCTGCTGCTGCTGCTCCTGCTTCTACAGCTGCCTTTACTGCGCCTACATCTCCACGTACCATAACTGTTACCAGTCCGCTTCCGATTTTTTCTGTTCCTACCAGTTTTACTTCTGCTGCTTTTGTCATTGCATCTGCTGCTTCGATTGCAGCTGTAAGACCTCTGGTCTCAATCATTCCTAAAGCTTCCTGTGACATAATTTCATCCTCCATATTTGGATCCCGTCTCTTGCAGATCCGGTTCAATTTTCTTACTATCGTTTGTCAAAAGCATTCAGTTTCAGCATTTTGCAGCAATCCGGTGTTGGTCTTGGAATGACATAGGACTGGACTACTCCAGTTGTGGCATTTGCCACAATCTTTCCAGCCTCCACAGCTGCCTCAACATCTGTTACCG